>Ga0041059_1002342_pt1 | contig 14267 bp, 13 predicted proteins | sample AraColnosormetaG_FD_56232 | JGI IMG/M metagenome (GOLD analysis project Ga0041059, IMG submission 56232) | Arabidopsis roots microbial communities from North Carolina, USA - Col MF nosort | ecosystem: Host-associated > Plants > Roots > Unclassified | place: USA: North Carolina | collected...
ATTTTTTTTTTTTTTATGTAATAATTTCTCGTTTAATGTTTAGCTTGAGATTTTAATAACTTATATTATATTCTTATTTTTATTTTGATTATCACAAAAATTTAGTTTATTTTAAATATTTTTAATTTTATATTCTTAATGTTTTGATTACCAATTCGTTATATCAATCTACATTCAAGATATTAATATCCGTATAAATCATAAACTTATATATACATTAAAAAATCATATAATACATATACCTAAATTGGTAAGATAATAATCATTTCTCAAAATTATAAGTTATTAAATAAAATGTCCATCACAACACATTCACATTAAGAACATATATAAACCTATTAAATTCAATAGTTTTCCTAAATAGTATAGACTATATTGTAAAATCCGTATGCACAACACACTATTGGGAAACCCTAAGCTAAAATATCTCATCACTAAACTCTAAATCATAAACCTTATATCCTAATAACTATACTCAAAACCCTAAACACTAAACCCTAAAACCCAAATCCTAAACCCTATTCTTAATATGTTGTTAGATATTTGTGAATGACATATTTTAATTAAATTCGTTATAACAAAAACAATTTCATGATATTTATGTCCGTATTAATCATAAAATTATATCTAAATTATAAAATAAAGAATATAGTAATCAGTCATCTAAATCATAAGTTATTAAATAAACTATCCATCACAACATAACCACATTAAGACAATACATAATTATCTCTTTAATTCACTAGTGTTTCTAAATAGTAAAGGCTATATTGTCAAATTCATATAAACATAGCCCTAAACCTAGACTCTAAGCCATATACCATACACACTATGCACTAAACCCTAATGGTAAACCCTAAACACTAAACCCTAAACCCTAAAGCTAAAACCATAACCCAAAACCCTATAACATTACCTTAAACATAATCCTAAACCTAGACTCTAAGCCATATATCATAAACACTATACCCTAAACATTATGCACTTAACCCTAACAGTAAACCCTAAACCCTAAACCTTAACCCCAAAACCCTATAACATTACCCTAAAACCTAAACCTAATCTCTAAACCCTAAACCACTAATGTCCTAAACTATAAACTCTAACGCTAAACACTAAAATCCAGACAATAATAATTATACCCTAAACACCAAGACCTAAACCCTAAACCCAAAACCCAAAACCCTAAACCCTAAAATATAATTCCTAAACAGTATTTCCCTAAACCCTAAACCCAAATAAATAAATAAACTATTAATACCTATCACTTAACCAATTACACATAATTAGCAACCCTATATCCTAAAACTTTAACCTAAACAATTAACCTTAACACACAGCATTAGCTTTATGTTATCCATCATAACAAAACCACGTGGTTTGAGAACCCAAAAAATACCTATAGGGCATATATTGTTGAACTATAAATATCAACGTGGTCATATATTTTGGCGGGATATTTCCCCCCAAAAATTTTAAAATCAAATTATAAATAAGTAAAGGTGCGATTAGGGATCATATGCTCCAAATACCTTAAAGATCTATACTATGGTCCCCAAAATAGTTTGTGAGAAAGGCACTTCATGCATCGTTCTGTTTCAACCAATAATCCCAATCGTTACATCTGTAGTAGAAGACAACAAACTCCTCGACGGATGGCCGAACAAACTTGTAGTCAAAATCTGGAATCAATCGTCGGGTTTAAAAAAAAGGTAAGAGTTGAGGCAATCTTTATAAAAGAGTAAAACATACATTTATAAAAAAATTAAAATCCGTTTTTCACATGTAGGGGCCTTCAACAAACTTCCACATGCCTGCAGGCATTCTTGCAAAAATTGTTAGCTATATAGCTGAAGGTGAGATTGGTGAGTTAAAGAATTGGATTATCTCCGGAAGGGAGGGAATGGTAGCTGTATCTTCACCAGATAGCCAGAAATCGGTAAGGTTGGACAAATCTAGAAATTTTGTATACTAGTCCAGCCTTGATAGTGTCTACAATCCTTTTTTTTGGAAATGTGTAAAGCAAAAAATCCTTATGCATTGTATGTTCGAAGCCTAGTTTCGGCTTTCCTATTTTTTGACATAGAAGAGGCAATTGAGATCGCCACATATACTAAAGAAGTCTACCCAGTGACCGAATTATTATACATTATGTTGAAGAGTTGTGCTGGAAGAGAGGACCGCGAAGTTTACTCAAAATTTAAAAAGAGATACAATTACGAAGAAGAAGAGGGATTTTGTGAAACGTTGAGGTTCCACATAAACACGTTGCCCCAAAGCGGTGTGGAACGTATAGTAAGACGTGGTGTTTCACTGGCAGCCCAATTTGTTGGGAATCACATCAGATTATGTTGTATATACTTCTACTTGTCTAGATATATTATGGAAATGACTTAATTTACTAATGATGAATGGTATGTACTTAGACATGTTGTAAAATTATTGTTTGGATTAGATCCAATTGTTCTCTTGTTCTCTAATCAAACGAAATGGTAATGATGTTTTTGTCTTAAATATAGTTTTATGTGATGGAAATAGGATCTGTTATAAGAATAGTTACCATTGTCACGTGGATAGATCTTAGCTTTGTTTTTGCTTCAACCCTTAAAAATTGGCAAATTTTGGTACATCTATATCTATCACACTTATCCATGGCAATACTACATAAGAACACAACTAATAATCCATTGGTTTATCCGGATTGTGTAAAATTCTTTATATTTGATGTAAAAAAAAAGAAGATAAATTGACCAAAGTTTGCTGTTTAACTTTGAGAGGGAAATTTACCGCCAAAACAGTAGAACATCAAGTGGTGGGAATTTAAAAAAAATAATCATCCACGTATAGCCTAATATATAGCAATGTTCATATGGAAGTATTTAAAGGTTCTGACGCAGTTTAGATATTGGTAACATATACCTAGGATATGAAAAATGAAGGTAACATCGTTGTCTTATCTCATTAATGATGATAAATTTAAAAGAATAATGAAGAATTTATAATATTTTACAAATCCACACTAACATATCCATGCTCCCTAAATATTTATAATTATATAAATGAATTATAAACCTAAGCGGGAAATTAGCCATCAATCCGAAAGTAGGTTAAAGATAGGATATTGGTTTAATGAATAAATATTATATCTCTCTTATATTAACCGTAGCATATACTTAGATTAACTAAAAATATTTCTCTTTTAATGGAAGACTCACAAGAGAACATAATTATGTGTGGTGTAGAAGAAAGTTGTGGAGAAAGCGAGGGTTCCAATGTTGTTATGAGGGTATTTAAAACCGTTTTTATGAATAAATCTATGGGTCTATTGATAGGATGATTTTTTAACATTTTCTGTTTTTATTTTTGAAGGTGATTTCAATGACAGAATTTCACATTCCTCCGCCGTTGATGGAGATCATCGTAAGCAAGGTTGGTGAAGATGTTGTTGATGCGTTGAAGAACTTCTTGCTGGCTGGGAGAGAGGGGAGAGATGCGGTTCTTTCAAAGAAAACATTAGCATCCGTACGAATTGACAAAAACCATCATTTCATGTGGTGGTCAATGCCTCATTCAAAATACTACACTTTCTTCAAAAAGTGTCTTGACGCGAATAATCTTTATGCGAAGTTTGTAGATAATCATAAAGGGCTGGCATATGAATCGACTATAGGATACTTTCAAATGAGATGCCGTTGGAAGGTGTGCCATGGTAAACGCAATGGTGGTTTGCTCGACTTGAATGAAATGAAAGTGTGCGTGGTGCAACCACCTTATCAACCGAACAGAGTTGGTAGGCCAAGGTGTCGTAGATGTAAGAAGGTTGGGCACATGTTGAGCACTTGTACAGAGTAATGGTTTGAGGATGAAGTCAGAATGTTGGGGAATAGTTCTTGAATGTTGTTTTTGGATTTCTACTAATGTAAGTCGGGTGAGAATTTTAAGCTTCTTTGATGGTATCTTTGTGTCATTTAGGTTTCAGTTTGCTATCATGTTTATGTTATGAACTGTTTGAATTCATGGGAGTTTATCCATATGATCTTGGATTTGTAATGCAACATTTAGAATTATTTTTAAAATTATGTTCAGAAATTTGGCTAAGAAATTTGCATGAGGTTTGAAAATTCAACATTATTGTATGTTTGCCTGAGGTTTGAAATTTAGCATATTCCCCTAAATTGAATGTTCTAACATTATTGTATGTAAAAGGTTTGAACCGATCAGATGCCATTAGGTAATTAGCTAAAAGGTTTGAACCGATTAGATGCCCTTAAGACACAATACTTATTAATTTAAACTAGTGAAAAGTGGATGCGTATATGTTGATTATCGTTTGTCCATTAAATATTTAGTTGTCTTAATTGGATACGTCTATGTGGATAACGATAATTACCGGCAAATAATAATATGTTAAGAAACAATACATATTAATTTAAACAAGAGATATGTGGATACGTCTATTTAAATATCGATAATTGTTTATGAATAAACGTGGACTTTATTATTGACCCCTATATATTTACTTAGTTAGAATTTTATGCAATAAACATCCTTATATCCAGAATAGTTTAATTATTAGTATTAGTCAATAAACTATTTAGATTTCTAAATATTTTTAATTTCATTAGAATGCATAATCAACAATATAAATAATATTATATAGTGAAAATATGCGATATGGATATTGAAACCACCGCCTGACCACATGGAGTTAAACCGAATTGTTGGAAATATTAAAAATAACGTTATGATGAATTTTGCAGGAAAAGATAATTTAGTCTATGCCTATAGCGTTAGAGTCGTGTGTAAGTTGGTATTGAGAACCGTTCCATACAGCGGCTTACACCAACTATTGACAAATCAATCAATCTACTGGCTAATTTAATTTTATTTCCCTCAAAACACATTAACCAATGTATACTCAATTATTAATTGACTTGATGCTGTTTACTCTTTATAATTAAATAAATTCGTATAATTTTTAGTTTTATATCAATTAATATCAATGTTAAACATATGACATTCGACGAAAACTACCCTATCTATATAATATAGGTAACCATGTGGTTACGATTATGTATTTATAGTGCAGAATAGTCTTAGAAACTTAGGTAAACTTAGTTAACATAGTGTAACGCTGAGTTTTAGGAGGATCATTCGTTCGTACAACAAAAAACATTACAACAAAGAGTTAAACAAGGGATTTAAACAAGAGACCCTTAAAACAACAACAAAACATAAATCCGATAAAAAGTCTTCACTAGGAGCAAAAGAAGACTCAGTGAACCTTTAGTATTCATTAGGCGACCACATGCAAAATCAATAGATACAATATAGAGAAGTCATTAATTAGAGTTCATATCACCAAGAATTATAGAAACCCCTAAAACTAGAAACTGGACCTTCCAATTAGCAGTAATCTAGAAAATCAATTTTCCACTATAATTCTTGACACCCATGATTTCATTAAAATTTTCACTATAATTCTTTCCCTATCTTCAAGCAGACTTCTGTTTGAAACCTAACAGAAGAGACATCTCGCAAGCTCAGCAACTTAACACATAAATAAAGCATTTTGGTTTCAAATTACGACAAGAAACTTCACATTCAAGGTTTGCAGTAATCAAAACCAATTATCTAACTTAAATTCATGACAGCAGTGCATGCCTTCATTTCGTATACTAATTAACATAAGTGATTCATACGTGTAAATTTAAGATGAGTTCTTACCATTTTGATTTCTTCAATTGATGGTTCAGGGTATTAAGTTGAAACTGCACCATACCTCACGATTTTAACCTTGTTTTTGCGCCCACCAACCAGTTCAGACTCCCTAACCACCCTCCACCAAGCCAGTGCCACAACAATTTTTGGATGACCAAAGCCCCGGTAACAAGTATCAAATTCTAATGCCTTTCTCCCAGTGGCCTCACAGTCTAGAATCTCTTTGCTGGTGTAGGGAAAAATTTAACAATGTTAAACACACCAAATTATCCTATTTTATTTTATCTTAGACGAAAAACTTACTATATGTCCATTAATTTAAAAGGAACGACCATCTCCTCAACGCCGACGTCGGGATCACCAGAATGAGAAAGAATTCCAACTTCAATAACAGCACCCAAGAGATCTGTACATTCATGGTAAGTTTAGAACAACATAAGGCATATATGTACCCTCAAATATGTTGTCTCTAAGAATTAATTGAAAAACCCTAATGGTAACAAAGACTTACCGACTAACTGGTCGTTCTCGAATGTACCCTCCAATATGTTGTCGAAAGAAGTAAAATTGTTGAACTTGATAGGGGTGTTCGGATCACCCGATGTTACAACCGTTTTGTCCATCAAATTGATACCATACTCGGCACTCGTAGTCTTGACTGGATCAGAATTAGGTATCACCTTGAAGTTAGTTAACCCGATCCACTTATTTTCAAAGATCTTGTCGAAGTAAAAGGCAGAAAAGCGTCGGTGGATTGTAACCTCTATCCCCGTCCCCTATTCAGAATATTAAAAATTATTAATATCAGGTACATGCAAAAAACAAAACAAAAGGTAGCTTACTGTTTGATCAGCTACGATAACTCTAAGTTCGAACAAATCGCCTCTTTGGTATATTCAAGACAATCACTCGTACAGTCCAGCCGGTGATTTGAGGGGAGAGCTCGTTGAGTAGATGGTAGTTGACCATTTTTTTTCGTTTGAGTGAATTTATGGTCACCTAATGGGTTAAGCAACTTCCTTAAATAACATCCCCCATAACCAACTTCCTTAAATAGCATCCCCCATAATCAATCGTTTGCAATAACAACTGGTTAGTAATAATTATACGAATTAACCCGATATCGTTTAGGTATCATGACATAATGGACATGTAAATTATTTTTTTTAACTTGCTTAAATAAGTTTTATACTTGTATCCATAATAACAAATCCACAAACTTGGGGTTATTGCCATTCAATAAATCACTATATATGTGAATCCATAAGATGTCAAACATCTGAAGATCCACGTGGATTACAACAATTTTATTTGACTTGCTTAAAATAGTAGAATATTTCTTCGAAAATATTTGAACCGAGAAGATGGAGAACTCTCATTCGGAAGCGAGGGAAAATTGTCGCCAAAACACCAAAAAATATCAACTTGTTTTAACTTGCTTAAATAAGTTTTTATACTTGTATTCATAGTAACAAATATACAAACAAGAGTTTATGACAAACAATAATTCACTATTTATGTGAATCCATGACATGTCAAACATTTAAATATCCATGTGGATTACAACAATTTATTGGAAATGCTTAAAATAGTAAAATCTTCCATCGAAAATATTTGAACCGAGAAGATGGGAAACTCTAATTCGGATGCGAGGGAAAATTGCCGCCAAAACACAAGAAATATCAACTTGTTGTCGGAAGCAAATATCCACGCGGATTGTATTTTTTTAATGAATAACTAGACTGATGTAAGATTTTTTAAATATATATTATACAAAAAAAATAAAAACCAACGAGAGATTTAGCAATATTATACATTGACCCAACTAGTTTTAAACCACATAATCGATGTTTAAGTTATTGGTTTAATAAATTCTATAAATAGAACAAAACCTTAAAACCACCTTATAAAAAGATCAATCGTTTAATTGAAGATAAGGTGTGCGATTTACAGGAAAGCAAGAGTTCAAATTCCTTTGAGGTAGTTGAATATTTGTTTATAATAATGTTAATTTATATATTGATTGTGAATAAATTTCTTCATTTAATATGTAGGAGATTCCAATGATGGATATACACATTCCTCAGCCGTTAATGGAGATCATCGTTAGTAAGGTTGCTGAAGATGGTGTTGATGCTTTGAAAGAACTGGTTGCTAGCCGGGAGAGAGGGAAAAGATGCTGTTATGTCGAAGAAAACCCTAGCCTCTGTTCGCATTAACATGGACAATCATTTTATGTGGTGGTCAATGCCTCATTTTAAGTACTACAGTTTCTTTCAAAAGTGTTTTGCCGGAAATAATCCGTATGCGAAGTTTTATTTAATCATTTAGTCTCATTTTCGTTAAAGAAAATTATTTTGTTTGTTATTCATATAAGTAAATCTATAATCTCCAATCCATGAATTCTTATCCATATAATGGTTATTTTACAATAGATTGCAATGTACCCTTTTTATTTAATAATTTTGTATCATTTAAGATAATAAAAATTGTTTGGTTTGTTATCCATATAAATATAAAATTAAAATGTGGAAAAAATTGTTTAGTTAGAGATGATATCTTGGACGGAGTGATTCAAGCCTGCCCACATGAATAAAAGCTTAATAGTGGAGTTTTCCACAAATTAGCATCAGAAAAACAGACTTATTGACAATGGGTCCCTTGATGTGTAGCTTCAAATCCAGCAATATCCAACAAATAAATAAATGTAAAGGGTGTCAGTAAGAAGTGATAACCTGATGTATTAGGTCTAAAAAGTAGGAATAGATTATAGGTATATGAAATAAATATTTAAATAATTATGTACTAGTTAACAAATACAGAGAAATCTATATACTATTTTTTTATTTTTGTTTTAAGAAGAAGACATAAAAAGTGAAATTTGGCTTGAATTATCTACTGCAAGTGGATTACATGTCATGTTCACTAAAATATGTAACTCCGAAAATTACCTAATCCTACCCGTTAGGACGAATAGATTAAAACGATGATACATAATTGAATCCAAATGGTTAAGAAATGATGGATTGTCGAATTATGTCTTGATAAATATATTAACAGAAATTACAATAATTTTGAAAATAAAACGATTCAAAAAATAAAGAGCAAAAATATAACGAGAATATTTTTCATAGATCTAAGCTGCGATATCAGGTCTTCAATGTCTTTCCAAAGAACGAAATCTAGGTCCCGCGTCTCCTGTGACAAAGAGGTAATCATGGAATCACAAATATTTAGTCTTTTTTGCAATTTAAGTGTAGAACCCTCGATGTTATCCACTTTTTCTCTCAACTCTCGGATCTTTTCAAGGATACATGTATTCGTCCATTTGAACAAATGGTTCCTATTTTCTTGTATTATCGATCGTTATTTCGGATATCAAGTAGTAGAAAACGAATGATAAATTAGTTGATTTACTTACAGGAGATCCTAGGGGACATGCATAAAACAAACGACCAGGGTTCCTTGGAGTAGCTGAGGATTTCATCACTACTTCCTCGCCACAAGGGCATAAAATCGGGATACCTCCAATTCGATCTACCATGTTCTAGTGGAATGGTGAATGTTGTACGAGGAAAACTAAGCTTGTTTCTATAGGAAACCCTAGAAATTTGGGTTTTATCACCATCTGTTAATTACCTCGTTCTGATAAAACTGAAAATGATTAAAATATAATATAAAATGAATAAAAATAAAGTAAAATAATTGTTTCTAGGAATACAAAGTCACTAGTACCAAATCCATGAATATTGAAGTAGTCCATGAATACAAATCCACAAATGACTGACATAATACAAACCGTAGAAAATGACTGTCTGTCGTTATTGAATAAGAGCTTGACACAAAGCAAATTTCCAACAAACTGAAAATTAAGGTAACACAAAGCACGGATCTTAAAAATATAAGTGGGGTCAAAGCACTCGGGGCAAAAATCCAAACTCCCAAAATGTACTAAATGACAATCTGGGATAGAGTTCAAACTCCTGTACCCCCGGTATAGTTGTTGTCTTGTTGGAGCCATGTCTTGTATCTGAGTCATGACCTGCTCGGCGCAATAAACAGCTTCTTGGAAATTATTAAACATCTCCAAATACTTTTTTTTAGTATTATTCTACCATCCTCTGGATTAGCGCAAACAACATAAAAAATACCAAAAGCAAAATAAGAATGTAAGTTATGAACTGCAGCTTCGCCAAGCATATTCAGAGCTTGAACAGAGGGACTAACTAGAGCAGCTAGTCGTAACCCTTCGATGTATTTGGCCGTGTTGTTGCCAGACTGTAAACACCTAAGCAAAAATGGGCGGTAGGGCGACCCTTCGATGCATAAAGAGGAGACCGTAATAAACTCATCAAGACCAACCTCCTTTAAAACTTCATCAGAAAATACAATAGCTAACCATTCAGGTCCAGCAGCGATGAATGGACCTAGATTACGAAAACTCGATATCCCAATTCGACGAACTATGTCTGAAACCAAAGGAAAAAGAATGTAAGAAGACATGTCGGAGGAACTATGTCTGAAGCTGTCAAACAACCGAAATGTCTAGAACAAATATTATATCTTAATGAAGAGTTACTTATATGGAAAGCTGATTAGCTGGTGGGCGATTGGTAAAGTGGTGCGACAAGTTTTTGAAACAGATCTATAGCGTACTGACCCCTGAATTCATTGACAATTTCATCTGTGATAAGAGCCATTTTCTCTGCATTTCCACCAGTTGCATAAATTTTTATGAGCGTCATTGAGATCGGTCCACAGTCCCCAGACCGCTCGTTGACATAGATCCCTTTCATTCATGACCAACTGAAAGGAGCCAATTTATGAACTTGAGACAGACGAGGCTGACATAATTTATTAATTAAATACGGGATTTGGACCACAATAGGTGCCATGAACTCATCGACTTGTCGATCATCGTTTAGCTGGTAGTTTGTATCAAGTATGTCGACACACCAGTTCCCTAAGTTGATTGCCAGCCTTACCCAATGCTGGTTTTTCAAAATCATTTGCATCAGGATGAGATCAATTTCTTCAAATCAATCTGATAGAGAACCAGGAATCATCCGCTTGAACTGGTTAAACCATTGAACGCGCAACTTATTTTTGCGGCTTGAAAGGAACGGTATTTCCCTTGTAGGTAATTGCCCAACCACGGTTTAAGAATAACAGCGCGTTCTTTAGAGAGTGTCAATCTGTGCCTTTCATTAAGGAAATTTCCTAGTACCTCCATGTGTTGCAAGTTGTTTAGAATGAATCATGTAATTAGCATATTGATCCACATGAACTAAAATGAATTAATAGAGGGTTTGTTTTACCATGGTATCAACCCAATTGGTCGGTTGTGCAAGCTGGAGTAGGAATCTATGGGTTATCACAATATCACATTTTCAGCCAAGGTCAAGTCTTGAATCTTAATCTCCTTGATAAGATAGAAGAGGTATAACATTAGCATATGAGTAACTTCTATTCTAAGAAACTTAAAGTAATAATAAAAATCCTTTAGGGAGGAAAACCTCGGTAACATCATTAGAAGATGGTTTCGTTGCGATATCGAAAACAGCAAAAGGTCGAGGAGAAGGCAGATGCTATAGTAATATAAAAATGTAGTTAGGTATATAATAGTTAAATATTTTTGACTAGAAATAGATATTCAAAAATCTACCTCGTCTCTAGATTTTGACTCAGTGTCATAGATGGGTTGATCAGAGCGAGGGAGCTCGGTGCTATTAGCAGATATAAACTTGGGTAATATAATTGATGGAGTTTCATCCTGAAAAAGAACCATATGAGAATATATGACCAATGTTTTGGACACAAAATGTGAAAGAACTTAATAAACAATTACTCGATAGTTTTGTGGGGAATCAACTGAATCCTTGCAGGTCTCCATGGATATCTCATCTTGTGTAGTATAGAGAAGTTAAAGTAAATTATTGACTAATATCTACGAATGTATGAGCGGTAGATCACCATAACCACCAAGCCACTCCTTTTTGGTGAAATTATGGCATTTGCTTATCTGTTCAATCAAATAAAGAACCTTCTTGTCTCTCACTTCATCATCCCACTCTCCCCAACGATCCTCATTGGTGTTTACAAACAGCATCGGGGTAACAGTCAACTGAAGAAACAGACTCAGAAAATGAGACCAAATCAAAAAAGAAATGAGAGCACATGAAAGAAAAAGATACCACAACAATGTTTACAATTACTTACATTAGGAACACGTTCAAGGAGATGAACATCGTTGATAGTAAGATTGTTCTTCGGAATCCCAATTGAATGCCATTCCAAAAAGGTTCTCTCATCTGCAGAACCAGGAATCTTGTCCAGTAGAGCAGAAATGTTCCTATAAGCAAGAAGTTGCAAGGCTAAAGGAAAGCCATAAATAGCTATATTATGTTGTTGCATCTGATTTGTGTATTGTTGGATGGGATCTTCTAGCTTGAATCCAGGACGTGACCTTTTTCTCTTTGAATCAGCCATTGACGGTTTGTTTCTAACAGGCCTCATGATTTGAATAATCTTCAAAAGTGATTCTCTCCCCCATGGGAAAGCAAGGAATGAGTCAATGTCCTCTAACATCTTGACATACTTGAAAGTTGGACGATGAGTCTGGTTATTAGCAATAAGGACTCCATCAACAATCAAAAGAAGAGCTAGGGGAGTTTTAAAGGGTCATCAATCCCTTTTAAAGTTTGGAACTTAGAAGAAACATCGACCAGTATTGCATTCTTATCTTTCCCTATCAAAACATCCCAGTATCATTCGTCCTATTGACACGTTTATGGAAGAAGTCAGGTTCATACTCCTCCAGAAATTCACCACACGACAAACCAGTTATAGAACCAAACTCAACTAAAGAGAATCTAAGTGGTTGTCCACCAAAAATAGTCCACATTTCGTATTTATGTTTTGTAACCAACTGTCTACATAACAAAGCATGAACTATTTTGCAAGAGATTGGACATTCGCTAACCCTTAAACTAAACAGAGACCCAAAACAAGAGTCTAAGATGGTTTCCATTTCCTTGGTACCTTTCAAAACGTCACATATGATAGTGAGAATGTCGGGTCTGGAGTAGATATTGCGACGAGCATCAAGGTAACGGTCGGTTTCAAAAAGCCTTGGAGGGAGACGAGTGTTGAAGTCATTTATATCATCTTCCACTACGCCTGCAATCAAAGGGACAATTTGTGAAGAGAAAATTACCAATCTGGAATTGAGATTTTAGAACAACAATGGATAAAAGAGAAAATTACCTAACTGGTAAAGACATTTTAGAACAACAATGGATAAAACGAGAAGATAACTATAATTGGTAGTAGAACAAAGAAAAACATAGACGATTACCTATCATCTTTTTTGAACGGAGTGAAAAGTAATAACGAGGGATTTTAATGTCGGGAGATTAATTACGGATTGCAAACTAGGAAGAGGAATCTGATTTACTGGGCGAGGAATTACAGATTGTGAACCCAAGATACGGAGGTTAATTTCAACACAGTTGCCAGAATAATTTCACACTTAGGTCAAACTGATGAACAATTCGTCGGGTCGTTTTACTTTACGAAGACTGTTAAAAATATTATTTAATTCCTCAACCATAGGATAGTAACTATGGTTAACTAAGATTTGAGGGATTTCTGGTAAAAAAACTTAGAAAAGTGCCTACTCCCTTCCAAGTGCTTCATTGAACACCTTCACAACTTGAATACTAACAGCACTTGGTCCTAGAGGTATATTGTTAACCTTCTCTTTGGAGTTAGATGAGCACACAACACCTTCAGCAATAACCTCATCGTCTTCATTAGTCCAATCATATATTTTGCATCTTCGAGTTTCACCTTCCTTGGTTTGCTAAAATGTGAGAAGCTAATGATTAAAGATATATCATGGACCCTTATACAAAAGCACTTTAAGAAGCGGCTGGACCCTTATACAAATGTAAGAAGCTAATGATTGGAAAACTTTACCATGGATACATCTTCAGAAGCGGCTGGACCCTTATACAAAAGCACTTTGTCTATTGACCAAGGTATTTTGCATCCCACAGCTTCTTCAAGATATAATACATCTGTTGTAGGCCTCCAGAGAGAAGCTTCTGAGCTTAGTGCAGACTTAACAAGGACAACCATTGCATTAGGACCAATTGGTATACGACTAATTTTGTACATCGGTTCAGCAGAACAGAATTCTCCTTCACCTACAACTACATCTCCTGAATGAATCCAATCCAATATTTGTACTCTAACTCCTTCTTTGAGTCCACCAAAACTCTCAAATGTTTCAGTATCATTGTTACTTTTCTGAGATAAGGAACAAGAATTATTAAAACCAATCCAATTGACCATTCCAGATGTTTCAGTATCATCATTCCCTTTAACTGAGATAAGGAACAAGGGCAGATTACCTTTTTTCCAGCTAAGTCTCGGACCATTCTTTAACTCCTGAATCTCACTTTGCATTTCTGCCATCTTTGCGTCTCTAGCTTGCAGAAATGCTAACTTAGTAGCCGTAATCCCTCTACCAAACCCCCTTA
>Ga0041059_1002343_pt1 | contig 14265 bp, 14 predicted proteins | sample AraColnosormetaG_FD_56232 | JGI IMG/M metagenome (GOLD analysis project Ga0041059, IMG submission 56232) | Arabidopsis roots microbial communities from North Carolina, USA - Col MF nosort | ecosystem: Host-associated > Plants > Roots > Unclassified | place: USA: North Carolina | collected...
CTGCTCTTTGGTCTAATTCCTCTCCTATCACTTTCATTAAGGTTTTGCTGCAGTCTGATGGCCAATGGTTCATGTCTTGGATCGGTGTCGTTTGATTGTAACAATTTTTTCCTTGTTCGCCTCCCCAATCCTCGCCCCTGATCATGGAGGTAGACAAATATGAAACCTTTGTATGCTAAATCTTAGTGTGGTTTCTAATTGCGGATCATGTTATAAGCCACATTTACTTAAACTATTAAAGATAAACCGGATCAATCTAAACTCCATTACTCATTTCATTCAATACCAAATCCGGACTACATTGTTCTAAGCCATATATCTCCTCTCTTTTTGGTTCCTGGTTTTGAATTTGAAGTGTTTATAGATAGTTAAATCACAGTAAAGTTCAAGAAGTTACTGACTTGTAATGAGTAGGAGACATGGTAGCAAAGAAAACCCTCGTCTTCAATGGATCCATATTCTTCTTCACCCATTTAACCATAGTCTTCAACGCCATTCTATAAGCATCTTCACTCTCCATCTCAACGATTCTCTTCTTCTCATCCTTGAAAGAACCTTCCCTTCAAATAACAAATCGAAAAAAATAATCAAATCATAAGTATTATACAGAAAAGTATTTGAGAACCTATACTTAAGAAACAATGACGAGAGCTTTAAATTTCATGATTGATAACATACAAGATCTTCATTTTGAAGCCAGTCCTCCACCACAAGTATGTGTTGAACACAACTATATCAGCCCCTCGCCAATGCCTACCGTGTTTGTTGATCGATCCTTTCCTCACAATTCGATCTGATACTCTATGAACTGTTGCGTTATCTGAATTCGATTCTAGAAGAAACGGTGCCCAATAGAACTCAATCGTTGCATTGTAATCCTACATAAACATACCACAAGAATCTATAAGAATCCTAACCAAGCCAACAGTTTTCACATCTAAGCTTAATCTTTGTCATCCTCATACTCAGATCTCTATGAATTGTAACATCAGATTCTACAAAGCAACTTCAATGGCTTCCGCAAGACTTTCTAAATCTGAACCAAACTTACCTTGAGAGAGAAGACGGTGAGTGATCCGAAAGTATCCATGGATTTGGAGTTCTCTGGGATTTGTGAATGAAGAAGACAGATGAGAGAAACATACATTCCTCTGTTCAACGAATCTCCAACGAACATCATCTTCTTCCCTCTTAAGCTCTCCAACATCACCGTCGCATTAAACCTATTAACACATTCAACAACCACAGAGCAAATCCGATCTGAAGATCAATCACCGAATCGCATTCAAAATCGAACGGAGAGAGAGACTAACGAAGGAAGTGAGCAGGAATCAGGTCGCCATCTCCATGACTGATAATCACTATCGGGACGGCCATGCGTGCGGCAAGTGAGCTGCGGCTGAATGTACGGACACTCGGATTCTCTGTAAAGTGGACGCGTTGACCAGTCTTTGACCCAATTCCCTTTGAAGACATCGCATCCTTCCGGCGTTTTACCTACTGCAAAAGCAGGTGGCGGAGGAGATGGCGGTGGAGGAGATGGTGGTGGAGGAGACGGTGGTGGAGGAGAAGGCGGAGGAGGAGATGTTGGTGGAGGCGGAGGAGGTTCGTCAACTACAACGACGATTGCGGATTGGTGGACGATCGTCGGAGAGTGAAGAGATCGACGAGAGAAAGAGATGAAATCGTGGCCGTAGATGAAGGCGGCGAGTAAGATGAAAGCGAGTACGGTGAAGAAGAAGTGTGTGAGACGGCGTTTTCTACGGTTAGACGGTGAAAACAACGCCGTTGTCATATTTTTTTTTTTCTTTTATTATAACGTTTACCTTTTTTTTTCTTTTTCCTTTTTACGCCTTTCTCTTTTTATGGTGTAGTAATGACAAAATTTGGTTTGATTAAAACTTTAATTTGGAGTATACTGAATTATTATAGTATATGATTTTAATGTTTATAAACAAAGCTATAATTTGTTGTACTTGCACGATCCAAAACCAAACCCATGTTCTTGCCCATAATTAAGCACGACTGTTTATATTTTAATTCAAACTTACAAAATTGGAACAATTTCGTTGCTTGTATCCAATGAACTTATCTATCTCCAAATTAGTCTGAATTCCAATTTGGATTACGGTGTTATAAAACAAAAAGAAAGCAAGAAAAGCCACTACACTTTTTGCTAATCACATGTTTGAACTTTTAAAGGATCAACAATAACATTTAACTTTGTTTGTATTCAAAGGCCTTATAAGCATTTTATCAGATCCAATAAAGAAGAATCCAACTTTTCATGCCTTAATCAGTAATCACAGGCCAAGGCCCATATAAATATCTTATCTCTCTGCTTTCGTGTAAGTTTACTTTATAAAAAAAATGAAATTGTCATGTCGTTTAGATTCACATCAAAAGAATGATAAATTCACATGCTCTGTTTTTTTTCTTCTTTAATTTGGCGTACGAATAAACCAAAAGAAGAATAAATTAAATAAAAAGCCATCGTCATCATCTTCCTTCGTTGACCACTGCAAAATGCGAGAACTTCTTCGCGCCTATTTCTCTCGAAGAACTCTCGTATCTCTTTACAATCTCTTCTTCACCCTCTCCCGTAAGCTCCTCACTTCATTTCCCCTCTCTCTCCTCATGCCCAAATCCAACGATGACGACGTTGCACAATCTGAAGCCGTTCCGTTGCTTGATCTTGTCAAGCCATCGTTACCTATATCTTTCCCGATCAAAGCTCTTCAAGACCTGAAATCTCGCTCTTACTTTGATTCCTTTCATTTCCAGTTTAATCGCTCCACAGTACCTTTCCGCCGAAACTCCGACTGTTTACCGAATCGCCCAAGGGTTTTAGTCTGCCATGACATGAAAGGAGGGTATGTAGATGACAAGTGGGTACAAGGGTGTGAAAACGAAGCCGGATTTGCGATTTGGCATTGGTACTTGATGGACATTTTTGTTTACTTCTCTCATTCTCTGGTCACTATTCCTCCTCCTTGCTGGACCAATACTGCTCATAGGCATGGCGTTAAAGTAAGTAAGCTCAAAACTTTTTGATTGTTCAACATCCAAAGTTTCGATTTTTATTGAGATATCTCTGAGTTTGCTGATTAGGATGATAAAATTAGAGAGTTTGATTGTTTGTGTACAGAGATATGAATATTGCTGAGGATTTTATTGGTAAAAGTGTTTACTTTCTTGTGTGTTATGGAAATATAAAGGTATTGGGGACTTTCATCACAGAATGGGATGAAGGAAAAGCTACCTGCAAAGAGATGCTTGCCACAAAGGAGTCTGCTCAAATGTATGCAGAGCGTTTGGCTGAACTTGCTACTGCTCTAGGCTTTGATGGGTGGCTGGTGAGCATTTTTTGCTTGGTTTTTATAAGATATCTGTATTTGATGGGTGGCTGGTGAAGAAAGACTTCTATAATATATAGACTGTCACTTGCAGATAAATATAGAGAATGATATAGATGAGGAACAGATTCCAAATATGAAGGAATTCGTCAGCCATCTAAAAAAAGTCTTGCATTTATCGACACCTGGGGCTTTAGTCATATGGTGAGTTGATCAGAAGTTTTTCTTTGTTCTTTTTGTATACCACTTTGTTCTGATAACTTTCTGCAGGTATGACAGTGTCACTGTTCGTGGTAATCTTCAGTGGCAAGATCAATTGACTGAGCTGAACAAACCTTTCTTTGACTTATGCGATGGAATATTCATGAACTACACATGGAAGGTCTGTCTATGGGTTTGATCAATCTCTCGAGTCTCAGTTTCTTCTATTTGTCTTGTTTTACTATTAGTGAGTAATGATGTATCAGGAGAGCTACCCAAACCTATCAGCTGAAGTTGCTGGGGACAGAAAATTCGATGTCTACATGGGAATTGATGTTTTTGGGCGGGGCTCTTTTGGTGGTGGGCAATGGACTGTATGTCTCAGCCACTCTTTAATATTTGCTTCTCTATTGGTGTAGAGTACAAAACAATGATCTATACTTAAATATTTCTTTTCTTCCTATTCTTTTACATGCTAGGTAAATGCTGCTCTGGATTTGCTGAAGAGAAACAATGTGTCAGCTGCCATATTTGCTCCTGGATGGGTTTATGAGACTGCACAACCCCCCAATTTTCACACAGCTCAGAATAAGTAATATTTTAAATATTTTCCAATCTCCTTGTCATCTTTAAAGTTTGAACTAGCATTACTGTGACTGTGAGCTTAAAACTTTATTTTACTATTGCTGTAAAGGAGACGCTGGATCTTATTAGTATGCATGTGTTTTCTCTCCAGATGGTGGTCACTTGTCGAGAAGTCATGGGGAATAGTCCAAACTTATCCACAAGTCTTGCCTTTTTACTCAGATTTCAATCAGGTAAGGTGAGATTGATCAGGTCTTATTTTGTAACACTAACACCATGGTAGATCATGCATTGATTTTCTTGGTTATGATTATGTTCAGCTATGTTCTGAAACCCTCTTCTCTCTTTTGTTCAGGGCTTTGGTTACCATGTTTCACTCGAAGGTCGCCAACTGTCAGATTCTCCATGGTACAACATTTCTTGCCAAAGTCTTCAGGTTCAACCATCTTACTGTCTTTGATTTTATATGAATCAAAAACTTTTCCTGCCACAACATGACAATCGTTCTTCCTGATCTGGGTGTGTCGCTCCTCTCATCTGATGATCTCTGTGTTTATTCTGTTCTTCACATCAGCCTCTCCTAGAATTCAATGAAGACAACAAAGATATCATCCAGGTCACTGTTGAGTGAGTTCTGGCCCTAATACTATCTTCATATTCATTTCGGTAAAGCCAAGAAGGGAAAAATGTTTTTGACTTTTCTGAGCAACATTTAAACAATTACTATGAATATGATAGTGCTCGAGAGGCATCTTTTAACGGAGGAGGGAACATCGTTTTTAGAGGAAAACTCAAGGGAGATGCGTATTTCACAACAAGGCTCTTCAAACCCCATCTTCAGCTTTCATCTTCCCCCATCACAATCTCCTACTCTGTAAGTCTCTGCTTCTAGATACATCACATTATGAGATCTTCTTGTTTTTACTAATGGGGGTTTTTGAGCTGGTGCAGGTGAAATCAGATGAAACCTCTAATCTTGGAATCCTGCTTTCTTTCTCGTCTCCATCACTAGAGACTAAATCCATACTCGTGGCGCCAGAGGATCCCATCCGCAGATTTGACGACATGTCCTTACAGTGTCTCACCACATCAGTGCAGACTGTATCCGAGTGGACGGTACACGAGGCAAGTCTTGTCATGGATGGTCACACACTGACTGAAATCTCTGCCTTTTGCTACAGACCAGAGAATTCGACAAAGAGTGCAGAATTTGTTGCATTGCTCGGACACATCTCAGTCAAAGATCATGTTCAAAACCAGCAGAACCCCGAGATTTTACTTCCAGCTTCATCGTGGGTCATCGAGGCTCATAACGTAGAGCTTGTACCAGGCAATTCCAGTTCCAAGATCCTCAGGGTTAAGCTAGAATGGAGACAGAAAGACCTCGAAGATTCCGCATTCACAAGGTACAATGTATATGCAGAGAATGTGAAGTCGACTGATCTAAGACCGAGGAAGGTTCTAGAGAAACCGAAAAGCGAGACAGTGCTCCTTGGAATTGCTCACGTACCAGCCTATTATGTAGCGGAACTGGTGGTAGAATCAGACGTGAAGGCAGTCCGTTTCATGGTTCAAGCTTGTGGCGAAGATGCTTCATTGGGGAAGCTGGATGAAGCTCTTAACCTTCTTGTGGACCTAGAAGGTCTCTCAGTAAATCACGATTGAAAACAATCTATATATATTTTTACAGGGTATCTTTGGCCTAAATTCTCTTGACCCGGCTTTAATTCATTTGGGTCGGGTTTTGATCCGGTTTCGTAGCAATTTTATCATCTTACGTTAGATGTACACGACGCTTAATTTGCTCAAGGCTTATTCTAGAGACACCACACGTATGCCACAAGCCTTTTCTCCTCTTTCCACGTGTCCAACAAACAGACAACCACGTCATTCCCATCCCTGAACCATCGCCGTTCCCTTAAACCTCTCACCGTTCGCTTTTACTCCGACGTTTACAGAGACTATGCTCTTCGTTCCTTTCTCTCTCTAGATCTTAAGCCCAAATGTTGCACAAGGCTTCTCCCGCTCTCTCTCTCTTGAGCTCCGGCTACACCGGCGGTGGAAATCTGTTTCCTCCGTCGAGAAATTCGTCGAATCTTCTGTTTTCTCCGAGTGGATCCAGGTTTTCTGTTCAGGCGGCGAAAGGAACGAACACGAAGTCGTTAACCGGAGTTGTATTCGAACCTTTTGAGGAGGTGAAGAAAGAAATGGAGCTCGTTCCCACTACCCCTTTTGTTTCTCTCGCTCGCCACAAGTTCTCCGACGATTCTGAATCTGCCATCAACGATCAGATCAAGTATGTTCTCTTGCTTAGTTTTTTGGTTTAGTCTGTCTCTAGTTTTTCGAATCTCTTCTCTAAGAATCACCCCAATCGAAAATTTTGAAGGAACCAAATTCATTGATTGATTAATATCTTCCCGAATGATCATCATTTATCATCATGGTGCTACTGATCTGAATCGCAATTGTTCATATCTTGCTTTCAATGATTTTGCTTGTGGGAATCGTGTTAGCTTGGTTAATACGTGACCATGTGTATGAATATGAATCTTATAATTTGATTTTTTGTGAATCATAGCGTGGAGTACAACGTCTCGTATGTCTACCATGCCCTGTATGCCTACTTTGACAGAGACAATGTCGGCTTGAAAGGTTTCGCCAAGTGAGTTTCTTCTTTAGTCTAAGCAAAAACCGTATTTTTGTGTCTCTTCAGCTGATGAATCATCTTTTTGTTTTTGTTGTGGGTTTAACTCTGATAGGTTTTTTAACGATTCGAGTCTTGAAGAACGAGGTCATGCTGAGATGTTTATGGAGTATCAGGTATAATTTCAAAATCTATCAAGTGATGGACCTTTCAAAGTGTTTCTTATGTTTGATGGATTTGATTTTTAGAACAAGCGTGGTGGGAGAGTGAAGCTGCAGTCTATTTTGATGCCCGTCTCTGAGTTTGATCACGAGGAGAAGGGAGATGCATTGCATGGTAAGTTGATTCAAGCTTTATTGTAGCAGCGTTTTGGTAATCTTTGAGACTAATATAGATCTTAGTAAGCCTCATATATCGTCTTTCATATAGTAGTATTAAGCTCTTGATGATTCTGACTCTTTGATTAATCAGCGATGGAGCTTGCATTGTCTTTGGAGAAACTTACAAATGAAAAGCTTCTGAAGTTACAAAGTGTAAGGACTTTATCTTTTCATCATTAGAAGTACTATTCTAAGCCTTAATCCCATGATTTCACTATCACAGAGCACATTTTGACAGTGAAGAAGTAGTTTAATCTCTCTTCCGTGTTTGGTCCTTCAGGTTGGTGTGAAGAACAATGATGTTCAGCTGGTTGATTTTGTAGAATCTGAGTTTCTAGGCGAGCAGGTAAAAACAAAAAGTTGTCACATTATCATTACATTAAAGTACACAACGATCCTCAAGTAATTGGTGAAAACAGGTCGAAGCTATCAAGAAAATCTCAGAGTACGTTGCACAGCTAAGAAGAATAGGAAAGGGTCATGGTAAGTCTTTATACAACCCCAAAGATAAACCTCAAAACTTCAATTCACTTTCTTTTGGGTGTTACATTAAATTACCGTCCGGTGTGAAAACTGCAGGAGTGTGGCATTTTGATCAAATGCTTCTCAATGATGAGGTTTAAGGAAGGAGAGTTCAGCTTCTGAGTTTGATGACAATCTTCCTTGTGCTATATGGCACCGTTCTATCTCTATAACGACGTCTCTAAGTTTGGTCGGAGAAAAGTGTTCTTGCTCGTTCTTTCTTTTCTTTGTTTTTGGTTAACCGAATGCTTGTGAGTGTGTACTTAATAATGTAACTCGTAGTCTGATAATAAATGCAAGTCCCACTGTTTCAATGCGACTATCGCCATAAATATCCTGAACCCGAAACTCCGAATTTTTGGAATGGAACGGATCTTGGAGCCAAGTACGTGTCGTTTATGACATTGAAACGGCATGGCGTTGGAACCATTATACAACTTACAGAGAAACTTACAGAGAGTGTATATAATGTACAAGAAAAGGTGTTTAAAACCATTAACCTAGACATCTTGAAATATCATATCTATCGCAGATGTCATATGATTGCTGTTCCCATACAAAATCGTCTTGATGTGAATCTGATCTAACGGTTAACCACGAAGTAAGTAAGGGCGATCACACACACGTCCTTCAAATAGTAGCGGGCTATTAATTAACTTATGATTGTACATTTGTACTAGTTTTGTTAAATGTGTGATTAATTATGAAGGAATTCATGTGGAAGTAGAGAGATGGGCTAAGAGAATCTTTTCTAGTGCCGTTGTTTGTAGAAGAAGCTTTAATGATTTATAACCCTACGTGGAGTCGAAACTAGAGTCCATGATTATGGGCTAAGGAAGGGTTCAATGTTGATTCTGTCTCTTAAAGATGAGGAGTTGTTATCGACAAGCTGCAAAGGGTACATATTCAAACTCTCACATTTTTTATAGCTCACGTAATCTCAAGTTCTCAACTAAATGGCAAAAAAAAAATAAAAGAGAAGAGAAGTTAACAAAAACTGATTCTTCGAATATCGATGGACTAACAATACCATTAGTACGTACTTAATTATGTAAGCAATTTGACAGGAAAAAAATTGCTCAAATTAATAAGAAAGAATGTATGTGTAATCAGACAAGCGTTTCGGGAGATGCAGTCAAAGTATGCAAGTCCTTCTCCTTCTCCGAGGGGAAATTATACGCAAAGAGCCCAAAGGAAACCAATACATAAAGACTGGTAACGAACAATGCCACTCCGTTATAGTCCTTAGAGTATAAAGCTTCAAAGATGCCAAAAAGACCAAACAACCAACCGAAGAAAAGCGTGATCAAAGCATGTCTCGTCTCCATCCTACACTTTTCCGTTAGCTGAATAAGCCCTATCCCTCCGGTGAACAACGATATGGTGAATAACGATATGTATAACAAAGACAACACGTTCTCCGTAAACACGAGTGAACAAGCTAGCGGCGTTATGAACACTAGGTACAAGGCAAGCTCCGAGAACACAACCTGAGGAATCCTCTTTTTAGGTGTAGTAAACTCCGTGTAGCAAGTGGAGGGAGGATCGGTGAAGAAAAGATATCTGAGTATCGTCACTGCGTAGAATGTTGTGGCACTGACCGCACCGTCTCTTAGGAACCGAGACGAGGAGTCACCAGATGGCAAGAGAAGGTTGAGGGATATGGAGAGGCCAAAGATGGAGAGTAGAGTCATTGCATACCATAATCCTCTGCATACAATCACATCTCTTTTACTCTTCATCTTCTCCATTAAGTATCTCATCTCTCTCTCTCTCTTTTTTAAAAGGCTTTATCTCTCCTCGTGTGATGGGTTTCAGAGACTTAATATAGGGATGGTGAAATAGGTGTAGAACTAGGTATTGAACTGACTAATCTTTATTGATTCACAAAACATGTGTATTTATACAAGAGTCATTGTATGTGATAAGCTCAAACTCCTAAACTATAGGAACTAAAACATATCAAAAGAATATACGACATGTCCCAATAATAGGGTTTTCGACTTCTTGTCTTTGAAGGCTTTTTAGATTTATTATACACATGCTAAAAAGATCTTCACCTCACAACGAAACTTACTAACAAAAATAAAAATATAAATATAAAATAATATTAAGAAACTTCTAGCAAGATGTGGCGTTGTCTCTGATTCTGACTTCTAGCAATATTAAGAAACTAACAAGATCTACAGGCTCACCAAAACATGTTGTTTTATGTCTTCCATAGGTTCCTTTAAGTCCATCTACTCAAAACAAATCCAACACTGCTTTAGCAAAATAGTTTGCACAGACAATGTGACTACTCCATCCAATGTCAATTAACAAAACCACTTAAATCCAACTCATATCTCTTTTGATTACCTAATAGAAATATGTGCGTAGCTCATGTTTTGCTCTTTTGCATGATGTCCCTTTTAGTAATTGCAATATGGCATAGTCAATGAAATTGCTAAAACGACATCGTTCAAGAAGCAAAAGAGCTCATAAACACCCTCTACACTATCTAGAAGGTTACATAGACGCCTGTGGACTTATAGTCGTCAAATTGATTCCTGGATTCGCCGAAAACTCGAAATCGTTGTACTCTCTCAGTTACTATCTCTCTGTCTCATGGCGAATCCGACGGAGAACCTCGACGCGAATCCACAAATCCGAGAACCAGAAGCTGAAGAAGAAGTTGAAGAACTGAACGGATACGAAGGTGACGATGGAGGAGAAGATGACGATGGAGAAGACGATGACACCGAGTCGAAATCTCAAACGCGCGAAAGCGGATCCAGTGTAGACAGAATCAAGGCGGAATCGCTATTCCGTCGGATGCGAGCTGCTCCTGTGCCGGTGCGTGTTCACGACGTGATTATCGGTGGAAACGAGAAGACTAAGGACCATATCATTGAAGCGGAAGTGGATGCTGTGAGAGAGGCGACCACGTTGCAAGAGCTTCTCGAAGCATCTAGGGTTGCCAATTCGAATCTCCGTGCGTTAGATATCTTTGATTCCGTCAACATTACGCTTGATTCTGGTCCTCCTGAGCTTCCTGGTACTACCAATGTGGTAATCGACGTCGTCGAGAGCAAAAGCCCTCTCACCGGCCAAATTGGTGCCTACACTAGAGCAGAGGTATTGCTTTAATAGTAACAATTCACTGCTATGTTTAAATTGTGTTGGTTTATTACGTATTGGTTTCTATAGAGTTGAATTTGTCATCTTCATGAAGCTGTTTTTGTTCTTCAATACTGTGATGCTCTTGTAGGCTAGATCATCAAGCGTTGAAGCATCTTTGAAGTATAAGAACATTTTTGGTTATGGAGATATTTGGGACGGGTCTATAGTTTATGGCTGTGACAACTCTGCTGAGGTTGGTTTGGGGATGTATTTGCCAAGGTTCAGAGGATTGTCTACTCCTTTTACTTCCCGTCTTTTCCTTTCGACTCAAGACTGGCTTAAGTTTTCATCGTATAAAGAACGATCCCTCGGTCTTTCTCTTGGTCTTTTCTCAAGCAAGTATCACGAGCTGATCTACACGATTGCGTGGCGTAATCTGATCGATCCATCACAAGCTGCTGCAGTATCAATAAGGAGACAACTGGGACACAGTCTGCTTTCTGCGTTGAAGTATACTTTTAGGTTTGATCAGAGAAACTCAAGCTTGAGGCCAACTAATGGATATGCTTTCATCTCTACATCTCAAATTGGTGGTCTTGCTCCTGATAGCCGAAGCTTACGCTTCCTGAAGCAGGTTGGTCTCCTCTTCTTTCTTGTTGCCAACATTTAGATGACCTTTATTTTAAGTTTGGAAGGTTGTAAGTTCTTACACAGCAAATTCTGTGGTTTCAGTCCCTTGTTTTCATACATATCTTCCCTAGTATGTCTGAAATTTATGCTCACTGTGAGAGGGAATAACAAGAATCTAAGACATCTGATAGTTTTAGCATCTATTTTCATTTGTTTGGTCAGGAAGTTGATCTTCGGTATGCTGTTCCGTTTGGATTTTACAATGCTGCTATAAATTTTGGTGTGTCTGGGGGTGTCTCCTTTCCGTGGGGAAGCGGATACCAGAACCGTCCTTCATCTATACCAGAGAGATTCTTCTTGGGTGGCAATTCATCGCCTGTGTGCTCCTTGAGTGGGCCATCTGCGCTGTGGGGATTCAAGACCAGAGGAGTTGGTCCCAGTGAGCCAAAGAGGAAAGGTGATAGTGAACGGGATTTTGTTGGAGGAGATGCGGCAGTGACTGCATTTGCGGATCTCTCATTTGATTTGCCAGTGAGATGGTTAAGAGAGAGAGGAATCCACGGTCATGTGTTTGCCTGTGCAGGGAATATGGCGAAGTTATCAGAGAATGAGTTTAGAAACTTCACTGCTCCAAAGTTCTTGGAGACATTCAGAACTTCAGTTGGTGCTGGAATCGTCTTACCAACAAGCCTATTCCGTATGGAGGTTTGGTTCTCATCACTACTCTCCCTTATGCATTTTTATCGAATGAAAGTGCAATGATTAACACCAAAATTATCCATCGTTTTTGTTTTGTTATGAGACAGCTTAACTACTGCCACATATTGAAGAAACAGGAACACGATCAAGCGAGATCAGGGGTTTTCTTGACATTCTCTGCTTCGTCCTGAGAAATTTTTGCTGAAGAATCAAGGTACTCCATATGATATGGCCTTTCATTATTTTCTTTTTCTTAAAGCCGTGTCCCAATGTCTGGTAGAATCTTTGATCTATTGTTGAATCGAGAAAACTTTACATAGAGAGTCGATTCTTTTTGTTATGTTTGCATGGATTTCTCATTTCTGGATCCACGAGGAATGATAATAAAGAGAAAAGAACCACCATTAATTGGTTGAATGATTGATGCATTGATGCGGATGAACCCTTGATTGGATAAATTTAAAACTGTGCTAAGAAAATTTACAGTTTACACTTGCCATCAAAACTTCCTCCTTTTTTGGTTTTACATTTATCCTTTATTCAAGGAACCAATAAGTAGATTACTCTTTATTTTCCATTCTTTTTCATGGATTTCTCAGTTTCTGGACAAGCAACCTTTTCAATTTCTGCACGTATATTTTATAGTACGACAAAAATGTGTGGAAATTGACTATTCAACTTGACTTAGTCTTTTATTCTTTGCGTTTAACAGAATTCCCTAGTATCTTAATATAAGTCTTCTATTATGTGAATTAAACAGATGGGTGCGAATTAAATTATTCTACCTACCATCGAAATCTCTATATTTTCTTTTTCATAATCGATATTCAAGAATGCTAATTAAGCATAGAGAAGGATGACAGGCTCTTGGAATCCAACGAGTATCATCATCCCTGTTACACTTTCCTTTCTCCTCTCATTCATTCACAATTTTGCGGACGTGGTTGCAGCTCCTACTAGGCACTTGTGTCTTCCCGAACAAAGGGATGCACTTCTCGAACTCAAGAACGAGTTTGAGATTGGGAAGCCTTCCTCTAATGATTATTGCTATCGCAATAATAGCCGTGTAAGCCCTCATCCGACGACAGAGTCATGGAGGAATAACAGCGACTGTTGTAATTGGGAGGGTATCACGTGTGATACCAAGTCCGGGGAAGTGATCGAGCTCGACCTTAGCTGCAGCTGGCTCTATGGCAGCTTTCATTCCAATAGCAGTCTTTTTAGGCTTCAAAACCTCCGTGTTCTAGACCTTACTCAAAATGATCTTGATGGTGAAATCCCTTCTTCAATCGGAAATCTTTCTCATCTCACCTCTCTCCACCTATCTTATAATCAGTTTTTGGGTCTGATTCCTTCTTCAATTGAAAACCTTTCTCGTCTCACCTCCCTCCACCTGTCTTCTAATCAGTTTTCAGGTCAAATCCCGTCCTCAATTGGAAACCTTTCTCATCTCACATCTCTCGAGCTTTCTTCTAATCAGTTTTCGGGTCAAATCCCGTCTTCAATTGGAAATCTTTCTAATCTCACCTTTCTCAGTCTCCCTAGTAATGATTTCTTTGGTCAGATTCCATCTTCGATTGGGAACCTTGCTCGTCTCACCTATCTCTACCTTTCTTACAACAATTTCGTTGGTGAAATCCCATCTTCTTTTGGCAATCTAAACCAGCTGATCGTCTTACAGGTTGATTCCAATAAGCTCAGTGGAAATGTTCCCATCTCACTACTGAATTTGACGAGGTTGTCTGCTTTATTACTTTCCCACAATCAGTTCACAGGCACGATTCCTAATAACATCAGTTTACTATCAAACTTGATGGACTTTGAAGCAAGTAACAACGCTTTCACTGGAACTCTCCCTTCTTCTCTCTTCAACATTCCTCCTTTGATTAGACTTGATTTGAGCGATAACCAACTCAACGGCACTCTTCATTTTGGGAATATATCTTCACCATCTAACCTACAATACCTTATCATTGGCAGCAACAACTTCATAGGGACAATCCCGAGATCTCTTTCCAGATTTGTCAACCTCACGCTTTTTGACCTTTCCCATTTAAACACCCAATGTCGCCCAGTTGACTTTAGTATCTTCTCGCATCTCAAGTCGCTTGACGATCTTAGGCTATCCTATTTGACCACCACTACG
>Ga0041059_1002344_pt1 | contig 14256 bp, 15 predicted proteins | sample AraColnosormetaG_FD_56232 | JGI IMG/M metagenome (GOLD analysis project Ga0041059, IMG submission 56232) | Arabidopsis roots microbial communities from North Carolina, USA - Col MF nosort | ecosystem: Host-associated > Plants > Roots > Unclassified | place: USA: North Carolina | collected...
TTTGTTGTTTTTTTTTTTTGGTAAGGTACACAACATTTGTTGTTTGTTAAAGAGTACGTGTACTTGAACAACATTAATTATAAATCTCCGTGTAATAAATACATGAAAAACCTCCCCTTATTATCAATTTACCATTATCGGTATTTACGAGTTAAAGGTAGTCATTTAATTAATCAGTCGTGATTCTAAAATACAAACCTTCTTGGGCGTTTCCAAATTGTTGTTGTGTTACTTTTTAAAGAAAGTATATTTCTTAGAATATCTCATTAATTATATGCGGATTTTAATCCAATTCACGATGTTTAAGTCTTATTGATTTTAAGTAATATCTTCATTGGCTGTCAAGTCAAAAATTCTATGAGAATTTTCAAAAAATAACTAAAATGATGGTGAGTACTATTCAAGAAAAAAGAAAGAAATGTACATATAAAACGAAAGACCATGGAAATCTGTTCAGAGTTAGAAAATAAGACTTTTTCAAAAAGAAAGAAATAAGACAACAAAATTGGAGACGTAAATACTAATTAGTTATTTTCCTTCACAAGAATCGCAATGTTATAAAGTAAACAGAATAGGATAGATCCTAATTACTCATAAACAGCAAAGGAATAAAGTCACGGTCGATCACCAAATATCAAAACTAATCAACGTTATTGACCGCTATATAGTATATATCTCTCAAATTTCGTCACTTGATATTATTTCTTCTATTCTACTAAGAACCAACTAGGTAATACTATCACAAGATTTCTTGCACTTGAAAATCGAATCGGGAGAGAAAGGTATTTTAGATTAATTTCCATGACATTCTGTTATCTTAAACACTATTGATCATGTTAACATAAAAACAATTTTGGTCTTCTTTTTAGGTAACTGATGATTTTTAGTGTTACGTTAATTATGATTCTCTGACGTACGTTATATTATCTTTGGTCCTCTAACGTATAAGCGTTACATATTTTTTCTTTTCTTTTTCCAACTATACTTTAACCAGAAACCTACTCCAATCCAATCAAGACTTCAAGAGGGTATGTGTCTACGAAAGAAATTTCAAAAGAAATAAGTATATTAGTATAGAAAACGCTAAAGTGAAAGTATCTGAAACGTTTACTGAAGAAAAATTCGAATCTTTGGTTTCCAATATTGTGATGAATCTTTTAATCATAGGTTTTGAAAACTAGTTTGGAATTTGTCAAAATATACTGGTTATAGAAAAAACGTTGAAGTATACAATATTGCTTTTATCTTCCCATACGTAACTTCTGTTTCCGGGATCATAATGAAAATTATGAAGAAAAAAAAATCATGAGTATCCTAAACGTGCATAAGCTAAATGAATTCCGCAATATGATTTTTACAATTAAACTTTTGTTATTTTTTTCAATTAGCTTTGTTTGGGTAAAAAGTAACTAAGTAAGTATTAATGTTTATTTTCATTATAAAAACAGTAACTCAGAGATTTGAACATACAGTTTCGTCGGTTTTGGGGCATAAAACACAAATAAAAAGAAGCTTGGTTTTGATCTTACTTCGGTAAATGTATTTATGGATGATACCTCAAATCGATCCACGTTATATAGAATGAGCCAAACGAGTATCTTATTAACCAAATTTGTTTTTTTTTTCTCATATCAGCAAACGGCATTATTACGATTTACGAGTGTTGATTTTATTAACCAAACCGAACCAAACAAACTTAATTTCATCCAACACGAACCCAACTCAGCACAGACCGTTCGCTTTTAAGCTTTTGTTCAATCCAAACCGAATCAATATTCTAACCTGTTCATTTAGACAACTAATTAAATAAATATGATAATCTCTAATTAGTAAGTTAGTGAGAAAGAAGAAGTTAGTATTGATACTTTAGTATCATTTTTTTTTATTGTTATTATAAATATTAAATTTAGTACCACTAACCCTGAAAAAATTCATGAGATTTCTATTTCTGAATAATTTAGTTTTTACATCTTCTTATCACTCGCAAATTTCTAATCGAATTCTTACCGTAACACCTAAACCGAATATAACCGAAATAAATATAAAGTCCACCTCAAATCAGCACTATATATCAAACCAAAATTGTATCAAATCTATAATACACTAAAGAAACAACAATGATTGAACTAATTAACATTTCTCGACACTGAAGAAACTAAAAAATCGAATAAAGCAGAATTACTCTACCGGGTTAAACCCGGTCTGGATTATCATTCACCCGACCCGGTTCTAAACCCGTTTTAAAAGTAACGCGCTCGGGAATATCAGTACATGGGCCCAAATTACTATGCTGATACATTCAGTTAATGATAACGTTACCGTCACAGTAAAGCTAAACAACTTCGATTCGATTAAAAAAAAACTCGCCGCTTATAAACGGCGTCTGCCCAAAAAAGTAGGAAACTCAGAAGTAAAAAAAAACCAAAATCGCACCTCCATGACCACCGTCTCCTCCGCTTTCGCCACCGTAGCGGAAGGCGCGAAGGTTGTCACACCGAGATGGAAGAAGAATGAAAGAAATGGAAAGTTACGGGTGATGTGTAGGTATGGCGGTAGTATAGTTTCACCTCCGCAGACGAAATCGCCGCGTTATGTAGGCGGAGATACTCGAATCGTCGCCATTCCTTCTTCCGCGGAAACGAGCTTCGCTTCTCTTGTTAGCCACCTTACGGTTACGCTCAAAATCTCTTATCCTTTCAAAGTTAAATATCAGCTTCCTGATCAGGAACTAGATTCGCTTATCTCCGTCGAGGCGGATGAGGATGTTCAGATCATGATGGAAGAACACGGTTATCTCTCCTCCGAGTCCTCGATTCCCCAATCGCGTATCCGATTGTTTCTTTTCCCATTGAAATCACAACAATCGAATGAAGCTGGTGCGAGTCAGGGAGATTCGGATCAGTGTAAAGTGGAGACCGATATCGATTGGCTTGGAATCGAAGAGTCTAATAAGCCTATTCGTGAAGAATTGACTCAGCCGGTACTTCAGCACCCTAAGACGGAGATGTGGTTCGTAGACGCTTTGAAGAGCGTGGAGATGATGCAGACTAGACGAACTAATAGCGGAACTAGCGGAAGTGGAGATGGTAACGGCGGGATTTGTGGACAGGAGTCGATGATGCTAGAGACTAATTCATCCTTTGGCTCGACATCATCCTCGGTTTCGTCGAGCAATTTACCTCCGATAAAAAGCTCCGGCGAGGACAACATAGCGAACTCGCAAGTCAAATTTGCGCCAATAGAATCAGTGACAAGGTATTCTTCTATGCTCTTAACTGTTTGATTTCACCATTTGATTGCTTTATCGAATAGTTTTAGGTGTAAGCGTTCTAAAACTTATGTACACAATTTGTTGTCTAGGAAATGCAATGTGCTATGAGTTTTTGAATTGTTTAGCCAGTGACACAAATGAATTTGGTAGTGTTGCAGAACGAGTTTAAATGTGGTAATATATAAGCTATCTCTTGAAGTAATGATTGGAAACAGAAACTGAATTCTTGGAATGATCCTGTAGTCGAATTAGGTTCTCGTCTTCATGTATATGATCTGTGAATGAGTTCATAGGCTTAGGCAATCAGGAGTTTGTCTCGTTTGCCATTGTGTTATGGTAATTCTCAATTCGGATCAATGTGCTCCGAGTCTCGGGGATATGTTGTTCCTCATTTGGTATTCAGCTACGAATGTAATCTTCGAATTATATGTATTGGTAGAGAAGGTGCCAATCCTCTAAACCTTGTTTAGTTGGAAAGCCTTTTTGTAACTGTTAACCATTTTTCCTTTTGTTCTTACTCTACGAACAGCAACGACAATTCTGCAGTCACCCCAATACCTTCCCACGAGCTACCATCACACTCACATGCTTTTGAGAACAAACCGTCTTCAAACTTGTATGTGGCTGAGCTAAACAGACCAGTTCCAGTCCCAATTTCCGGGTATCCACCATTTATGAACCAAGCTCAACAACAACATATCCAAGTCATTTACACTGGACAACCTTACATTACCGGAAACTCACCTATGACATTGCCTGCCACAGCATACCATCACACAAACCACGTCTATTATCAGCGTCCGCCACAACCATACCCAATCTATTACATTCCAGTCGAGCAGTACAGTTCGAGGCACGTTCAAGCACTGCCTGTGAAACCGAGCACCGTTTTAAACTATCACCAAGTTGATTCCCCGGTGGTCCGCACCAGCAGCCCTCTAGCGCCAGAGTTTTCCTCACAGGTTTATCCTCTATCCAAACCCGTTGATTCATCGGTACAGACATCAAGTGAAGCTACTCTTAATACTACTTCAAGAGATGCTTTCATCTATAATACCGATGTCGATGACGACAACGATATAGCTCATGCTCAAATTTACAAATCTCAGCCTCCAGCTCCCACATTACCGTCTCAGTATTAAACCATTATGGTAACCGAAGCTTTCAGTCAGGTACAGACACACTATGCTTGAGAGATCTAAGAATCCCATCCATTCTCATGTTGCTGCACTTTCAGGTATTTGGCTTTACAATTTTGTTTTGGTTCCCATACATATTATACAATATACATGCTTCTGCTTTTCGTCTCTTTCATTCAAGTGATCCTTGTTTCACCTTCTTTACTCACTCTTGTTGTAATAACACGAAGAAGTTTACGGTTTTTTCATCTTTCTAGAAACATTTTATAAAGAAATTTATGATATTGGAGTACTATTTTTGTTGTCCTTGTGATTGGTGAGAATTCATTGATGTCATAAGATGAACATATTTTGATGATTGTATTGGTTAATCTGCGGAATAATTATGCTTATCTTATATGTTTTACCAGCAATCGCCCAATTAGCAAAAAGACTAAACACTTTTGTAAGTTTAAAATTTTCTTATTTTTGCAAGGAAAAGTTGACTTTTCTCTCTCAATATGGCCTAAGCAAACACGTGACACAAACGACGTTGCCATAATCTTGTGATGTGAACCGTACACGTGTCTTATAGCTTACTGTTTACACAATCTGGTTCAACTAATCCACGATGTACCATTACATTGTCGCACGTGATCTCTACCGTCACTCGCTTCCGGAGAGATTCATCGGCGAGAACACCGACACGATCTGGTGAATCGAATCCGATCGAATCGAGAGAGGAAAAGTTTGAATTTTCATTTGGAATGCTCAGTGATATTGGAACGAAGGAGGTGTTTCCTCTGATTGGATTTTAGTGTTCCCGTGAAAGAAGAAGAAAACAAAACATGGACGCGGAGCGATCGTCGTTGTGCAACTTTTTCGTCAACTTCCTGATGGAGGAGAACTACCTCTTGACGGCGTTTGAGCTTCTTCACGAGCTCCTCGACGATGGCCGCGATGCCCAAGCAATTCGTCTTAAGGAGTTCTTTTCCGATCCTTCCCGTTTCCCTCCTGATCAGATTTCTCGGTATAATTCAATTCGAGGTTCGCCAATTTTCCGCATTCTGCCTCACATTGTTATTTTGTTTGCTACCGAAATTGTCAGCTAAATCGTCCCTCTCAGTGTGGTTGAGCTGCGTTACATTTTAGTGATCTTTTTGGGGATCTGTTGTATGATGTGAATAAATTAGCTATCTTATTTGGTCTTTCTTAATTCAGAAAGCAGTTGAATAGTGTTCAGGTTGGATCATGGACATGTTTTAAAAGTTATGAAAAGCACAGTAGTTCATAAAATGATGGAGAATCCTGAAAATGGTGGAGTCATGTTTTTGTTCTTCATGCATTTGATGTTCTTCTCATAGTCTAAGTTTGAAAAGCAATCATAATTGAAGGTTTCTTGAATGGTGATTGTTCAGCTTGTTAAATGGGGTATACTATTATGACCAAGAACAAACCCATGTCGGATCTTGTGTCGCATTCTGAGGTTTTTGATTCTATAGTGTCAGGCTTTCTTAGACAACTTGGTTTGTAGCGTAGCTAGTAATTGTTACCCTACAATGCAGTTGCGGATCCACAAAGTTTGTTGGAGGAGAAAGAAGCTTTAGCTGAGAAGTTAGCTATCAGCGAATATGAATTTCGTCTAGCTCAGGAGGATATTGCAAGATTGAAAACTGAAGGACAGAAGAAATCTGTTCCTTCGATTGACAAGTCAGAAGGTAATCCATTACTGAAATATTTATTCTGATCTTTAGCGTCTCGTAGTTAATCTTCTACTTAGATAAACGTGTATATATAAACACTCAGTTCGGGTTTTGTGGCATGAAGTCGGTTATTAGGGTTTCAGAAACTTCAGTGATGATCTTAGTCTGAAGTGCAGACTCTTCAATGTATTAGAATTTTTCTCTGCAATAAGTAGTTGTTAGTCTAAGTTTCCAGTTCCTGTACGCCAGCCATCTCCTCTTTTCTTTCATTTTTCTCCATGGAGATATTTTCTGCTTAGGTATGAAAGCATCATTTATAATGCATATGAGTTTTATTCTTTGTTATTTTCATCAGTGCCAGCATGGTAGCAACCTAATCACCAAACTATGTCCTGATAGTGTTTGTTATTTCTCAGAGATGGATTCGGATGAGTTTGGAGGCAACAGGCCAGAGATTCAACGGAAAAAGAAAGATTTTTCCTTCACTGATATAGGGCCTTTGAAGAACAATGAACGTCAAGACTTAAACTGTGCAGTGAAAGAATATCTTCTTCTAGCAGGTTATAGGCTTACGGCTATGACATTTTATGAGGAGGTATCTTAATTTTATGTCTATATGTTTACCGTTTTTTGTGCATAGTTTACAATAGTTTATTTTTGATCTTCTGTTTTTCTTGTCTGATTGGCAAACACCATTTTGGAATCTTAATTACCCTTTTCTGGTTGTGTTGCTACTCCATTTAGGAAAGTTGTATTGAAGAATAATTAAAAAGTTCCGGGAGCTGTTTAGTAGCTTATTTTATTTTTCTCGTTTTCCATTTCTGCAACGACTTAGATTTGTAAGTAGCTATGGTGATTGGTGAAGCTGTCTATGACTTTTACTCTTCTGAAGATTGTTTTTGGTTAAAAAGTTTTCGGCTTTGTATGTTCTTTCTGAAGTTGCTGACATTGTCTTTTGTTTGAGTTTGTGTTAATATATTTGTTTTTGGGTTAAGTTTTCTTTTTTTTTAATTTAGTTGATAGACCAAAACTAAGTTTTATGTCTGAATAAACTCCAACTCTAGAAGGAGAAACAGAAGTGTCTGACCTATCGTCTGTGATGGTATTGTATTTAGAGCAATTTGTAAATATTGTGTCTGTGTTTATCTCAGGTGACAGACCAGAACTTGGACGTTTGGCAGGACAGTCCAGCACACGTACCTGATGCCTTGCGCTATTATTACTATCAGTACCTCTCATCAACTTCAGAAGCAGCTGAGGTTACTTCCTGAAGCTTAATTTGCATGTCAATACTTTAAATTGAACTGATGCTGTCAGAAAGATCAATACCTTGAAACTTAGATTTTTGACGTTGTCTTATACAGAACCAACTTCTATCTTCTTTGCCCTCTCTGTATTTTTCCTTATTTTCTGAAACTTGATGCTATTTTGACTGTGGGGTGAGTGTAGAATGGAAGCTCACTTTACATGTAAGAAAATTGAGTATCATAGTTAACAATTTATGTTGCACTTTGAGCATTTGCGAGAATAAAAATCTACCAGAATGTTCTGTATGCATTTTGAATTTGAATTTCTCATGGTTCACAATTTCTTGGATGCAGGAGAAAATAGCCATGCTTCAGGAGAATGAATCATTGAAAAAGGAGATTGAGAGGCTAAGCAAAGAAAAGGACGGACTACTTAAGAGCAAAGAAAATTTCGAAGAGCAAATAGGTGCTTTTAACAAGTCTACAGAATCACTTCAGAAGGATCTTCGGGACAGAGAAAAGCAGGTAGTCTTTTTTATAGACTGGATTTCTTAAAGAAACGGGCTCTTTCATATCTGATAATGTAAATACCTGAAATGACACTGATAGTATTCAGGTGCAAAGTTTGAAGCAATCCTCAGAGCATCAGAGGAGGAACCTCAATGACTGTAGGGCTGAGATCACTTCTCTTAAAATGCATATTGAAGGGTCTCGCGCTGGTCAATATGTGTCACTGAATGAAGGTGATCCTGTAAAATTACAATCCAAGGAAGTCGAGGAACAGATAAGCACTCTGTCAGAGGAAGTTGTAAATCCAACAGTGGAAAAGGATGGTGGTTTGATTTCTAAAGTTTCTATATCGGCTGAGAAAGGGCACATACAAACAGAAGACGATATGGTGGTGGAAGAGGTTAAGAATATTATTGCTGATCAAAGAGAGGTGGCAGGAGAGGCCGGCAATATATCTTATGCCAACAATGGTACGTTGGAGAACCAGAAAGAAGTCTCAAACTATTTGTTAAGTCCATCAAACGGTAATTTCTCACCCAGAGACCTTGGAAGCATCTTGAAAGTGGATCCTGGAATTGGTCGTGATTCTAACTCAAAATCAGACAATGCAAATGGTGAAGCTGCTTCTGAGGAAATGGCAAGTACTTCCTTTGATATCGTGAATGTCTGCTATTTTCACCTTTTCTTAATGATTTTGAGTACTCTATAAGCTCATCTTTTGTCATCAGAAACATGGTAGCAGCCAATGTAGCTGTCTGCTTTCCTTTCGCTATACTTATGCTAATGTTGTGTCTACAAAATGTTATATGGGATGTTTGAATTTTCCTTTTTTTCATTCTTTTACAGGGTTTAGGAACGATTCAGATACTTGCAGATGCTTTGCCGAATATTGTTCCATATGTTCTGATAAACCATCGAGAGGTTTAAATTCTTTTTTCAATTTTACCAGCTAAGACAGTTGGCGAAATATTAATTATCTTGTTTCTTTGACTGATAGGAACTCCTTCCCCTGATGATGTGTGCAATTGAGCGGCATCCAGTTAGCAGTACAAGAGATTCCTTGACTCATACACTGTTCAACCTGATCAAACGTCCAGATGAACAGCAGAGGCGGATTATTATGGATGTAGGTTACTGTATAAACTTTGAAGCTTTCATAACGTATAATAAGACTGTTTAAGGTTTTGAGCTGACTCCTTTTACTGTTTATCTCAGGCATGTGTTAGCCTATCGAGGAATGTTGGGGAAATGAGAACAGAAACAGAATTGCTTCCGCAGTGCTGGGAACAGGTGAATGCTACTCTTGCTTTTACAACTTGTTGTCTACGCTTTAAACATTTTGTGATATTTCTTAAAATGAGTGATTACATGCTTGTTGTGTCTATTTCAGATAAATCATACATATGAAGAACGCAGGCTGCTAGTTGCTCAATCATGTGGGGAGCTTGCAGAATATGTCCGCCCTGAGATACGGGACTCTCTTATTTTGTCTATCGTACAACAACTCATAGAAGATTCTGCCACCGTTGTTCGAGAGGCTGCGGCTCATAATCTGGCATTGCTGCTTCCACTATTTCCTAACACAGACAAATATTTCAAGGTCCGCCTTACTGAATTTGCAGCTCTAAAATAGGCTGATTACAGAATTTCTAAGATATGGTAGTGTCCTTAGGTTGGCATGAGACAATAGCACAGACGTTAAGTTGATATTAATAAAACCAAAATGCTACAACACCAGCTTTCTGCTTGTTTATCAGGTAGAGGAGATGATGTTTCAGCTGATATGCGATCCGTCTGGCCTGGTGGTTGAAACTACATTGAAAGAACTACTTCCTGCAGTGATAAAATGGGGTAACAGGCTGGATCATATCTTGAGAGGTCTTCTCTCTCACACTTTGAGCTCAGCTCAGGTATAGACTCAATACATTATCCATTTTTAAAATTGTAACTGAGAATAGCTCATATTAAGTTATTTTCATTTGCAGCACTGCCCACCTCTTTCTGGAGTTGAAGGGTCATTGGAGTCTCATCTACGAGTCTTAGGTGAACGGGAGCGATGGAACATTGATGTCCTACTACGAATGCTCATGGAGTTGCTTCCAGCTATACACCAGAAGGCAATGACAACATGTCCGTTTTCTTCCATCTCAAAGTCAGAGGAATCTGCATTCTCTGTTTCCTTGCTTGAGATCTATGCCGAGTAAGCTTCTCAACCCCCTCAATCACTCTGGGCAACAAAAAGTTCTTCAAGTTTCTGACGTCTTCTTGTATGTAATTTTAATACGTCTTATCTGACTGGAAATTCTGACCAGGGGACGTTCTGAGTGGCCTATGTTTGAGTGGATGCATGTTGATTGCTTTGCTAACTTGTTGCAACTGGCATGCATGTTGCCCCAGAAGGAAGACCATTTGAGAAATCGGATAACAAAGGTATGATTTGTGCTGACAACTGCTCTCTTATCTTGTATTGATCTTAGGGGTAATTAATTACACTAATCTTTATAAATTCTCTGTGGTGGTAACCAGTTTCTCTTGGCTGTATCTGAACGTTTTGGAAGTTCCTACCTAACTCACATTGAGTTACCTGTATTTTTGGTGGCCGCTGGAGATGATGAGGCTGATCTTCGATTCTTACCTTCTGCAATCCATCCAAGAATAAAAGGTTACTTAATTGCTGGATGTATAGCTACACAAAATTTTCTACAACTAGGACCTGACATGATTCTTGATTCCTTTCTTCAGGCCTGAAACCAAGAACTGCTGTAGCCAATAGACTTGCCACTCTTTGTATTCTACCGCTTCTGCTGGCAGGAGTTCTTGGTGCGCCAAGTAAACGCGAAGAATTAACTATCTTCTTACGACAACTTTTAGTTGAGAGCAAAACCAAGGAAAACCAGTCATCGAAGCACAACAACGAGGTTTTGGATGCAGTTCGCTTCCTTTGGTGCGTTTTCTTTAGCTTCCACTGTTTATTATGGTTTCTTGAAGCTGCTTCTTCTTACCAACGTACTCCTCAAACATAACAGCACATTTGAGGTACACCATAACATGATATTCGGCATTTTGTGGGAAATGGTCGTTGATTCCACTGCAGAACTCAAAATCAACGCTGCTAAGTTGTTGAAGACCATCGTAAGCTTCTCAACAACACTACACACTTTCATTTTTCCCCCAATTTTTTCTAAGAAGCTTTGTTATTTACTTGCGCAACAGGTTCCATATATCGACGCAAAAGTTGCTTCCGCCAATGTTTTACCAGCCTTGATCACTCTTGGCTCGGACCAGAACCTGAATGTGAAGTACGCAAGCATAGATGCATTTGGATCTGTAGCACAGCATTTCAAAGTCGACATGGTAATAATGCATAATAAACTCTGGAATTACGTAAGGATCTTTTCTTTTATGCGCTAATTAAATTGTATATGATGCAGATTGTTGATAAAATCCTAGTCCAGATGGATGCTTTTATGGAAGATGGATCTCATGAGGCTATAATCGCAGTCATTCGTGCACTCTTAGTTGCTATTCCTCACACGACAGAACGGCTTCGAGATTATCTTTTGTCCAAGATTTTACAACTTTCAGCAAGTCCAAGCTCTTCAACAGACGTAAATCGTCGTCGAGAAAGAGCTAACGCATTCTGTGAAGCCATTCGTGCACTCGATGCAACTGGTAAGAGTATCAAAATCATAACTTTCTTCTTCTTCTTCTTCGATGTTTCAATGTTCCAAGTTTAACCTGATTTTGTTTTGAACCATGGTTGTGAAGATTTGTCTCAAACAAGTGTCAAAGAATACCTCCTTCCAGCGATTCAAAACCTACTGAAAGATCCAGATGCGCTAGATCCAGCTCACAAGGAAGCGTTAGAGATCATAATGAAGGAGAGATCAGGTGGGACATTTGAAGCAATTAGTAAAGCTATGGGTGCTCACTTGGGGATTGCATCATCCGTCACGAGCTTGTTTGGAGAAGGAGGCTTGTTGGGGAAGAAAGAAGCAACGGAAAGCACGGCACCTGGATCACCGACAGGTCAGGGACCCGAGTCACCAAAGGTTGTGGCTGCAGCAAGTGAAGACACGAGATTCAGACGTATCATGAGAGGCAACTTCACTGAGATGCTAAGGAGTAAAGCCAAGACCCAAGATGAGACACAGCCACAAAATCACTAAATATAGACCAGGTTTTTATTCATTTAATACATCTACTGCATATATTCTAAATACACAGAAATAAAATCATGTTCTTTTGTTATTTGGCTTGCTTTATTTTTATCTCTCTTTTAGCTATTTTGTTTTTTTACTTAGGAAGAAGATCCATTCAGAATTTTTTAGTAGCTGGAGCTAAGGGTAATTTTGGTCCATCTCATTTGTCATTTCCCCTTAGGTGATCTGTCTATAAATAATCTCATTTACGTAATGAAGTGTTATTCATTCTCAAGTATTGTGAAGCACAAGAATATAAAATGGTGCGACTTGAATTCTCCCATATATATATATATATATATATGTATTGGTTAATTTTGTTCAGACATATTCGATGAGACTAGAATTATTCAATTTTACCAAGTTGTGACAAGAATCATGCAGACTAATAAAAGCGCGTTATGTCAAAATCAAATTGGCTCAATTATTATTGTCCACATATTTTGGGCTTTCTCGTGTATATGTGGGCCTCGCACGCGTGGTTAGGCTAAATGACAAATTGAGAGGGGGCCTCGTAAACATGCAATTAGACTAGTCCGGTGGAGACTATGGCTTATATACACGTGTCAGGTGCTTCCTAACATTTTCTTCGTTATGGCGCATCTTTTTAATTGCAATTTGGTAAGGTTAAATACATAAATCTATGTTTGAATCACGCTAAAATGATTATTACTATGAATACTTCGCCGTTACTAAGTTGCTAAATTCTCGCATCTTCTATAAATGTGACAGAAAAAGAAAGAAAAAAAAAAGTGAAGGAGAAAGCGATCAGACGGCGAATTCGCGATCGTATCGATCCACCGTTGAATCTCACGATGTCACTCTCCCGTCTACACAAATTCAAGCTCTTCGCGGCACATCGTAGCTTGGAAGCGTCCACCGCGGGGAGTCCCACGATGAGTCCAACGAAGAGCCCTGTATTCAATCTCCGACGACGCAAAACCCTGCGGATGTTGTTCGATAAGAGCTCCGATAGTCGCAGACGGAATCTCCGTCAGATCCTTGAGGAATCTCCGGAATCAGATGGAAATTCCGGGAATAAGAAGAGGGGAAACCACCGTGCTACTAGGCGTAAATTGAGAGAGCTCTTGGTCACATCGCCGTCGCCGCCGTACAAAGGCAGAGAAGATATAGACGGAATTGGAGAAGAGAGAAGCGAGATTTCGCCGTTAAACGTCACTTCAAACGGTGACGGCAGAGAGTTAACGGCTCGACGATTCGGTTCATCCGGTTCGGTTCAATCATTTCGGTTAAGGATTTTAAGAAAACCATGGCGACCAGTCCTGGTTTCTATTCCTGAGCAATAAATAAAAAAAACACACCTTTTTGTTCTCTTCTTTTTTCTCCGTTTAATTTTGTTACAAAATATGATCTTTAAATCCTTAATACTCCAGTTCTTAAAATGTCATATTTTTCAATGACCGTTTATTTGTTCTTACTGCGATTTAAGATATTGTAGACTATAACCTTTACTCTCTAGTCTCTAGGATTTAGTTAATTAAAAATTAGAGATTATGAATAAGAGCAAAAAGAGAACAAATGTTCGAGTTACGTTATTAAATCATTGGATCTAGTGAATCTTTTGAATATAACAGGACAAACTTACCACATGTGGTAAATTATATTCTATTGTTATTTTTCCTTGGCGTGTAACATAAAATATTACATAATTTAGAAAAGGAGTGTTGAAATTTTCGCAACGGCTATTTAGAGTCAATAGAAATGATTTGGGTTTTAGCTTGTGGAGGGCAAAATGATAAAATAGGTAGCCATGACAAGGAGACACATAATTGCTGCTTCTTAAAGTTTGTCTTCTTTTATTGCACAAAAAAAAAAAAGTTTGTCTTCTTTACTATACAGCTGAAGAAAATACCATTTATTGCTGACAAAAATATTAAGCCCTACATGAATATGGAATTTGTTACTATAAGAACTAAAAAGTTAGGGCTTTCGTAAGATTGGACACATTTTGGCCCAATAATTAGAAAAAATGAATTTTTTGAATGGGTTTATGGAAATAAGCATATATTGGTAAAGAAATGACGGTTTTGCCCCTTATGTGAGGTTATAATGTTGATAAAACACCATTGTCTTCAGCAAATTTTCCTGCAACTCAAATCCTCAATCCTCACTTCTCACTGCCGCACTTGCTTCATAAACACCATATTTGTCAACACCATCACCTTTAAGTCCATCAAAAACACT
>Ga0041059_1002345_pt1 | contig 14254 bp, 12 predicted proteins | sample AraColnosormetaG_FD_56232 | JGI IMG/M metagenome (GOLD analysis project Ga0041059, IMG submission 56232) | Arabidopsis roots microbial communities from North Carolina, USA - Col MF nosort | ecosystem: Host-associated > Plants > Roots > Unclassified | place: USA: North Carolina | collected...
GTTAAATGATTTTGGTAACCTTAATGACGTCATTAAAAGATTTTGTTTTTGATTAAATTTTTCTAATGGCATTGTCATGTAATTAATTATAAAAATTAAGGTTACATTTAAAATGTACTTTCCAAATAATATAGTAGGATCGTTGAACACGACAAAAAGATAAATTGGTACATCAAAAGAAAGCATTCAATATCACAAATTATTTGGTACGCACAAATAAGATCTTTTAGACAATGAATTGATGATCTATCGAGATCATCATCTGCAACTATCTGCGATATTTTCAATATAAATCACATTTCTACACAAAACACATCGACCTTTCATATCTCTATCAAAATCAAAACATCTCACGATCTGTTTGTTATCCAGCCGTATGTGTGTGTATTTGTATGTATGTGAGTATGCGTGTGTTTTGTACAATAAATGGAAGTATGATAGACGAGAGCTGTGAGATGTTGATGGGAGATGGGCCTAGTGGGCCCAATGATCACGTGACAGAGGTGATGATGATATAACGGTCTAGGACCCATGGGCCTTAAGAAGACTTTGCTATCTCAACCGACCACCGACGACTGAACCTTGAGCATTGATGGTGACCTTTCCACTTAACTCACTGACATGGCTCGTCGTTTTAGCAAACACTCTTCATATTTGTTAAGAGTATAGTATCTCTGCCCAAAAATAGTATGTTACTGCTCTTACTATTTTTATATATTCTTTTTATTTTTATTTTATTATAGCTCTAAATGCTAAACAAATCACTCATAAAATTTTTCTAGATAGATGCTCGTATCACACATTTTGGAATTTATTATATAGATAGGATGAAAAAGTGGGTCTATATATACATGTATTTGACGGTATGGTCCGTATGGATTGTGAAATAACCAGCAGCTCCTAGTCCTAGCTAAGGACACCTGTATGTGTGCACCTATGTACAGATGGCGTCAACATTCCTTTTCATTTTTATTTTTTTTCGTCAACATTCCTTTTAATTTCTATTGATTTTATATGTTTTAATGTACTGAATTATTTGCTAAATCGAATGAATTTGGTTCTTGGCAATTATTTTAAAAATTAGCAGAAATTTTGGTCTTTTTCATAACAAATATCATGTTATTATATTTGCTATCGTCATATGCTTTAAGTCATGCAACAAATATTTAAACAATAATATTATTTGTATGTGAAATTTACGTGGAGCCAAATGTGTTGATATTCAATTTCGAAATCAAGCGAACTAGTGAATGTAAATAATTAAATTAATTAGATTTGTCAAACATTCGACATGAGAAAATACTTAGATGCGTGTGTGCAGTCACCGAATCTTACTGTGCACATACATATTGTGGCTAACTGGCTATGAATTGGTATAGTATATGCTTAACATCGTCCACGAACAGATAAAGTAAAACATCTAAATTTCGCGTGAGTATAATATATATTGAATTCAATAATAATGTTTTGTGATAATTATAGCCACGTCGTGACGAAGCGCATGTGTGATGATGAAAGAACAAGGTTTTGCATGAACATTAGAGAATATTTAATATACAAGACGTTTATATATTTTACGATCACTAATTTTTTTTTCATTAATTGAATAATTCATTACTGTTGTATATTACTGATACAATACAAATTCACAACCAATATATACTTCATTGCTACTGCTATTGCTACTCATCACTGTCTTTGATAATTACAACACAAAACAAACACTATCATATGTAAATCACTGCTAATTCTCATCACTGTCATGCATTTGTGACATATGAGCGATGAGCATTGTATTTTATGTCTCCGAGTCACTATTATCGTGTTTTCAGTTTACACTTTGCACCCGACATTTGCTTACCCACTCTAGTGGTCCTATTTGCTATTTCCACTAAAATACGGGTCAATTTCATAATTTCTGAAAATATACGGACACCATCCAATATGAACTATGAAACCATGGATATCTCAAGTGAAGGTACATTCAAAATTAATGCGAACGCTGATTATGAATTTCAGTTCACATTTTCTACAAAATGTAAAATCTGTAAGAAATAAAAATTATAATAAAGGTACGGCATTTTGGTTTAAACTAAGGTTATAAATCATCAACTACAACTATGAATCATATCAGTTACCACTATTCGAAAATCCATAAAACTATGGACTATAGATCTAACAGTTTTGGAATGTACAAAAAATAGATGAGATTACTTAAATTTGACAACCGGACAAATAATTGCGATTACAAGTACCATATTTGTACACATACACTACATTCTCATACCAAATAGTTTTATCATTCTTAAGAGTATACGGTGACGTGGCACAAGAGGAACCACTGAAACAGGCCACAAAGCTCTTTGAATCAGCAGATAAAGCGGGGTGGCCGACAAGTCGACAATCCAATTTATGTGGACATCAAACTCTTACGTTTCTTCATCCTCCACGTGCCCTCTTATCCTTATCAACCGCCCAGATTCTTCCCAATACAACCAAAATATTGGCCCACTATTATTAGGGTTTAATATGTTATATGCGTTTACAAAATTTCTTTGTGAAATTGACGTATTAATTAAAGATTAGACTTTCAGGAATTAGCTATAAGAAACTCAACGGAGTATAATCTATTTGGGGAAGAAAACAAGATTAATATAGTTATGTTTTGAACGAACCCCTTTTACAAAAAAATGTTTTGAACGAATAACTTTGACGAAGGACTGTTATACCACTATGACAATTGTTAAAATCACTATTTAACATTGAAATATTTATATATCTAAAAGTGATATAACTAATAGAATAATAGTTATTCAAAGATGACTGTAATTATGCGGCAATGGGCAACTATATTTCACTGTTCAAACCTTAAACATACAACAAATGTTAGACGATATAACTTAGGTGTTGTTTTTTCCTTGTAGATGAAGCAACGGATTTTACTACCTTTTGACATTGCTTCCATTATATTTCCAACACAAAAAGTATCTGAAAACAATGCAAGTGATTTCATCAAAGCTCTACGCGTAACTTCAAATTCCAAAAGAAGCTTCTCGCGAAAATACCTATTTATGTTATGTTTCACTTTCACACGCAAAGTAAAATTCGATATTTAAATTAAGTACGAAAACTTTAGTACATCAGAAATGATTCTAGCATGTTCAAGCAACGTAGTTCAATGGTTATATCCTGTGGAGTGTGGACTATGTCTTATCAGTTTCTTAGACTCAGTACGAGGATAATATCTAAAGATTATATATGATATAGACGTAATCACTAGTCAACCCATTTCAAAACATTTCATATGATATGAGATTTTAAAACTGGTAGGTTGTAGACTTCTAATTCATTTCTATATAGTTATAGAATATGATTCATTGTTTTGCATACTAGACAAAAATTGTTATTCTTTTAAATATTCTGCTGGAAAATAAAGGATTCAAATCATATTTTCAGTTACATTATCTCATTTTATTTGCAACAAGAGATTAACCTCTTACACGAAATAATTTGTTGTCCACAATAAAAATTTGATTGTTTAAGAAACAATTTGATATGTATCATTTTTCTTTTTTTTTATGTATCATAAGAAACCAGAAAACTACTTAACATTTTTAAGAAGGAAGTTACAGTTCAAAAATTATTGCAATTTTGAAACTATAGGGATTTAAATTCGACGTGATTTTTTTTTTTGGACATAAAAATTCGACGTGAAATAAAAGATGTATATACACTCTTTTTTTTATCAATCATTGGACGTTTGATGCGACTCCTTTGGCATAAATATATATACAACCGAAATATAACAAATCACTTCAATGCCCAAAGATATTAATAAATAATAATTCCATGGGGCCAATTTTTGGACTCGAAGCTAACTTCTGAATACAGCCACACTATGGGATTGTAAAATGCAAAATATCACAGGGGTATAATCGTAGTTCCAAGATAAACTGCCTGTTCAGACATATGAAAGATATGCTTTGTCAGAGTTTCAGAACAAGTCTTTCCCATGCTCACCACTTCACCTCTCTCTCTCTTTCTTCTCCACTGTAACCTCCCAATTCAAAAACAATTATAAACCAAACTTGATTAATATATATTTCTTTATCATCATCTCTTCGAAATGCAAGATATTCATGATTTCTCCATGAACGGAGTTGGTGGTGGGGGAGGAGGAGGAGGGAGGTTTTTCGGTGGAGGAATCGGCGGCGGAGGAGGTGGTGATCGAAGGATGAGAGCTCATCAGAACAATATACTTAACCATCATCAATCTCTCAAGTGTCCTCGTTGTAATTCTCTTAACACAAAGTTCTGTTACTACAACAATTACAATCTTTCTCAGCCTCGTCACTTTTGCAAGAACTGTCGTCGTTACTGGACTAAAGGTGGTGTTCTCCGTAACGTTCCCGTCGGAGGTGGTTGCCGGAAAGCTAAACGTTCGAAAACAAAACAGGTTCCGTCGTCGTCATCAGCCGACAAACCAACGACGACGCAAGATGATCATCACGTGGAGGAGAAATCGAGTACAGGATCTCACTCTAGCAGCGAGAGCTCTTCTCTCACCGCTTCTAACTCTACCACCGTCGCCGCCGTCTCCGTCACCGCGGCGGCGGAAGTTGCTTCGTCGGTTATTCCAGGTTTTGATATGCCTAATATGAAAATTTACGGTAACGGGATCGAGTGGTCGACGTTACTTGGACAAGGCTCATCGGCCGGTGGTGTTTTCTCGGAGATCGGTGGTTTTCCGGCGGTTTCAGCTATTGAAACTACACCGTTTGGATTCGGGGGTAAATTCGTAAATCAAGATGATCATCTGAAGTTAGAAGGTGAAACTGTACAGCAGCAACAGTTTGGAGATCGAACGGCTCAGGTTGAGTTTCAAGGAAGATCTTCGGATCCGAATATGGGATTTGAACCGTTGGATTGGGGAAGTGGCGGTGGAGATCAAACACTGTTTGATTTAACCAGTACCGTTGATCATGCATACTGGAGTCAAAGTCAATGGACGTCGTCTGACCAAGATCAGAGTGGTCTCTACCTTCCTTGATTCTGATCATAGCTTCTTCTTCTTAACCCAAAAATATATATTTTATACACATAAGGTAAAGTTCGATGAAGTGGTTTTTTTAATTTTTATTTGATGGGTTTAAAACGGGATTTATTATATAATTATATGACTGCTTGTAAATTTTTTTCCCAAATATCAAATTTACCTCTCTTTTTTTTTAGTTTTTGGAATATCCCAAGAGTGCAAATTTATGTGGCATGGTTTTAGTTTGGCTTCGGTTCAGTTTTGGAACTGGCCGTTTTACTTATCGTTGTATCATATTTGATAAGATTTTAATTTTCTGGGATTTTTTTTTGGTTTTCATTGATGTATCTAATAAATTTATATATATATTGATTGGGCATACAAAAACCTCTTGTCTTCATGCTTCTTAGATTATGCGTTTTTCTTTTGATTTAATCCTTTGTTAATGTGTTTCTGTACGTATGACTCATTAGTCATTTAGTAGTTATGAACAGGTTCAGTGTAGCTAAGCTCCGCCGTGTTAGCACTTAAATAAACAATAGTAAAATCAATTTCTTATGATACCTTAACTATCTTCGGAAACATATGATAATATCGAATATAAACAACTATTTATTCCACATCAAAAGCATGCACTAGGCGATTTAAAACTAATGATATACTATTATAGCATTAGTTAATTTGTATTAACGATAAATTAAGATAACTCGAAAGAGTAATCTTAGGTTTGTTGATGATAGGCTTGAGATATGTTAGTGGCGAATTAGAAAAGATTCAGAGGGAATTGTACGGAAAACGAGAGAGCCGTGCCGTCGCGTAAAAACAGTGCAAAGCAAGAATAGACGAGCGATTTGCGCAGAGGACCCACGTGTTAGTGACGAGTCTCATGCGCGACATGTATTCCACGTGGCTTAAGATGTGTCCCACTTCACGTGTCGTAACGTCTATGGCTGACGTACTTATAATATCGAAGTCGGTTCGTCGTTTACTCTAACACCAATCGCTCGTAGACGATTTCAAAGATCTATCTAGCCGAGAGAGAACGAGTACGGATTCTCTGATTGTGGGCCGTTGGATCAAAGAAAACTCACTGCTCGTATTGGTCGTTGGATTGGATTGGTGACACTAGGAATCAATGGTGATGATGGAGAGGGGTCCAGATTAGGTAGGTGGTGGTCATTGTAGGGAAAACACTTGAGAGGGGAGTAGGTCCATTAGGACATGTGCATAAGTTATAAAATCTCATACAAATCATACACGGGAAAGTTTGGTTGGGCGGTTGGGAGAGTTTGGGATTGTCTGTGGGTTGGTGTATGACTCCACCATGTTCCCCTAATCATTTTTCCTTTTATTATTTCATGATTTCTTACTTGTATTTTCTGTTTTTTTTTTCATCGATCGACTCAATTGTTTGACAAATTAGCTAGAAGTAGTTCATGGACATTTTTATTCAAATGCGGGTTTAGTCCTATATCTATAATGATGGCCCTAAGAGTGATAGGTTTGAACGTTTTAATAGATTTTTTCGATAGCAAGACTCTTTACACTTCGCCATTTTTAACATTTTTTCTTTGGCTATTTTGTAGAATCTTCTAGAACTCTTAAAATCTTGTAGGATGGTTTAGAGATTCTAAAGAAGTGCGGAAGAATTCAAATGATCATTAGCACTTTTCAGATTCTCCTAAATCATAAATCATAATTAACTTCGTATCAAACACATTTACTTTCAAAGATCCTAATCTAAGCCATGTTGATGGAACCATTGTGATGGTGCGACTTGGTTTCATGCATGTTATGATGTAATACGTTCTCGACACGTGAATTATGTCTGAATGACCACTGGTCAAAGTGTTTTTTATGTTGAATATGCGTATAGAATTTGGGGAAAACTGTTGAAAAATGGTTCCACCAACAAAACCTATTTTTAATCTCACATTGAAAGCCATACGTATCAATGGACGTCGATATCTAAATCTAAGCTCCAAAGAGCCGATCCGAAACCAACACATGGCTGAAGTGATCACCTGCTAAGATAGAAAAGATTAGTGTAGGAATCTCTTTAGTAAATGTCGAAGTTGAAGATTAAGTCACCATCAGTTGACAATGAACTCAGAGAACTCCAAGTATCATGAGACAATGACAATTAATGAAGAAATTGAAACTTGAAAGTTGGAACGGTTGACGTCGGTGGGATTAATGTCACATATGTGTAACATGGCAATAGAAAATACTAAAACTTAAAATGAATATTGAAAAGAAAGTCTCAATTAGTACGTATGTAAATTGTTCAATTGTGCATTATCAAGTTTACATTAGCTGAAATGACAACTAAATGAAATGGTGATGCGATCGTAGAAAAGATAAGTTATAGACAAATTTAGAGATTTAACATTTGCAAAGAATCACTTTTAACATACAAATTTTGTATTGTGGATTATCAAGGTAACATTATAATTGATTAGCTCAAACTTGTATTTAGGTATAGTAGGTTGCTGAGCTGGGATTACAATGAAACAGCTGTATTGAAAGACTTGGTAAGTGGTCCATTCTTAGTCTTTGAATCGAAGGCATGGTTCGATCGGAACTCGTCCTAACCGTATTTCGCATTACTATTTGTATGTAACAGAGTCTAATCTCTCTTAACTTAACAACACAAATCCCATAAAAATGGATAGAACTAGCAAAATAAAAATCAAAGAATTTTACTGAAGTTACTGAACTTTATGATTGTAATGATCAACAGTATCGTCTTTACACAAAAAAATATATGAAGAAGATGATACACAACACATTTCATTACACCATCTGATCCATCTCCATCTTCAAGTATAAACTCATTCTTATTTAGTTTACAACTATTTTTTGTCTTTTGGGAATCTTATAAATTATTTCGGGGTAATTAACGTCAATAAAATAACTTACACCTACCGATATAAGACTAAGGTGAAAAAGTATACGTTAAGAAAAGTGAAAAACTTTAACAAAAGAAAAAATTCAAATCAGAATCACTAACCCGGTAAAAATGTAAAACCGTTTCCCGGACCCAAATAAGGACCTGGATAACAACCCAGACCCGAAATTAAGTCGGATCCGGATCTCCTTGATTTATTTTTTAACATTTTTGTCTTTCCCCTGGAAATTTGAAACTCTCTCTTCTTTTTTTGTTCTTCTTCTCATTGGTTGATCGATACGCGCTAAATTTCTAGAAATCTCAGATCCATAAAATTTTCCGAGGAGAGATTCTCTAATCAGAGAACCTCACAATGGCCGCATATAGAGCCGACGACGAGTACGATTACCTCTTCAAAGTTGTGTTAATTGGAGACTCCGGCGTTGGAAAATCCAACCTCCTTTCTCGATTCACGCGCAACGAGTTCAGTCTCGAATCTAAATCCACGATCGGTGTAGAATTCGCCACTCGTAGCATCCATGTCGATGATAAGATCGTCAAAGCTCAGATTTGGGATACCGCTGGCCAAGAAAGGTATATATATATATATATATATATATATATATGTATGCCTCGATTTCAATTTTGAGAAATTTTCGTTTTCGATTGAATCTGAAGAAACATACATTGATTCCTGATACATTAGCTTGATTATTGAATGATCTACGTAATCGTGATTGATTTTTGGTTTTGAAGATATCGAGCAATCACAAGTGCATATTACAGAGGAGCTGTAGGAGCGTTGCTTGTGTACGATGTCACAAGACATGTGACGTTTGAGAACGTTGAAAGATGGTTAAAGGAGCTTCGAGATCATACAGATGCCAATATCGTCATCATGTTCGTTGGGAACAAAGCGGATCTCCGTCACCTACGAGCTGTTTCGACTGAAGACGCTAAGGCTTTCGCTGAGAGAGAGAACACTTTCTTCATGGAGACATCAGCTCTCGAATCGATGAACGTCGAGAATGCTTTCACTGAAGTACTTTCTCAGATTTACCGTGTGGTTAGCCGGAAAGCGTTGGATATAGGAGACGACCCGGCTGCTCTTCCCAAAGGACAGACCATCAATGTCGGATCGAAAGACGATGTCTCTGCGGTGAAAAAGGTTGGTTGCTGCTCAAATTGATGGTACGTTCGACTTTCAAGAATCGGTCTCACGGTCGATCTTGTTCATTTCTTTTTTGTTGTTATATGTGAAGATCTTGTTCATTTATTTGTATAATCACACACCTTAAACCATATTGAATACCACTGCGTTTCCATATCAAATGTATATCCCAAACAACCTTTGAGCTGAACCATAATGTTCTGCGTTTCTAAGGAACGGTACCGCCTATCCAAGTGTTACTTAAGGTGATCTTGAGACTAAACACAGAGCATGAGAAGCACCAATGGAAATTGAGATAACCTTGTGTGGTTGACACTCATCTTCTTCGGTTAAGAAATTGACTTCGACCGGAGTAGTTTGGATCTCAGGGAGACCTGGAACTCCTAGCTGGAAATCTTTAGCGTTTCCCCACATCCAGAGTTCACCCCCATCTGTCAAAAACCAATCCCATCCTTTTGGTTTTGTTTGAGTTATTTATCATGTCAAATGAACATATCTATAGCTAAATATACCTGTTATCGCTGCAGAAGAGGAACCTCCACTAGCGATGAAGACTATCTTTTTGTCAGCTAATGCTTCGATTTCAGTAGGAACTTTCTGGTTTCGCAGCGAGGAACTACCCAACTGGCCGTGGCCACCGTGGCCCCATGAGAGTACTTTACCTTCCTCTGTTTTCACATCAAGCAATTTTCAAGTCAACTTAGTAGAGACCGACAAGAAAAATTGTTCAGTTGGGAGAAGATTGTTTACCGGTTAAGGCAAGAGAATGATATCCACCGCACGCAATCTGGGTAATACGAACCCCTTCTAAACTGGGAACCGGCATTGGTTCCCAACCTCCCAAGTTATCACCGCGTCCGAGTTCATAATTGGAATTTGCTGATACAAAAAGATCCAATGAATTCTTTTTTACACCACCAAATGTAAAAACGAAGGCTTGAATTGGGTTTTACCTCCCCAGTTCCAGAGTTGTCCCTCTTTTGTAAGAGCCATTGTGAAAAAACCACCACATGAGACAGAGGCTACAGGAACTGTTAAAGCTTTGACCTTTGAAGGAACACTAAGCCCACCACCTTCGTTTGGTCCTCGGCCTGGCCCGAGTCCTAATCTACCATCTCCTTCTTCTCTTCCCCACATATAAAGCTCCCCTAAAACCAAAGAACAAGTCTTGCTCGATTAAGACACAGACCGAATACTAGTATATCAAACAATTGAAACAAAGAAGAAGAAGAACCGGTCTATATTTTAAGAAAAAGAGGGTAACTATAGACATATGATCCTCAGTGACAGCACAGTGGGGATGGTTTGTTGGAAAACTTCAATTAAGTTCTTTTCAAGTTGTACATACATATGAAAACATGTCTACAACTACAGAAATGTAGCAAGAAGAGAAAGCATGTGGAAACCTGATTCAGTAATAGCAGCGGTATGAGTTCCACTAGTAGCAATGGCAGAGATTTTGCAATCCCAAGAGTCGTCAACACGTCGAGGAACGAGTTCTCTAGTGTAAACCTTATGACCAAGCGCTCCAAAACCACCATAACCCCTAACAACTTCATTTTTAATTTATGGAACCATCACATTATGCAGAACCAAAAGATCAAAACACAAATGCAAATCTAGCTAACATTGCATCAACTAGCTCAAACAGTATGATTCCAAACTCAAATGAAGACTATAGAAGCTAGAGCTTTTACCAAGTGAATACATCTCCTTGATGTGTTAAAGCTACTGAATGCAAACCACCAAGAGCTATACATCGAATCGAATGTTCCTCAAAAAGCGGATTTAAATTGGGGACGAAAACCGAATTCTCTTGGCCAAACCCTAACCTTCCTCCGTCACCTTTCCCCCAAATCCATAGATCTCCGTCTATAGTTAAACCAGAATGGAACAAGCCGCAAGAGATTCCAATTCGAAAACTGGAAGAATCTGCGTCGATTCTTCCAGGAGTTTGAGCGAGAGAGAAGGATTGATCAGAGCGAAAGAGAAGATTAGCGACTGGAGACGGATACATTCGAATCTCCTCGATTCCGCCGCCGAGCTGACCTGACGCGCCACGTCCCCACGAGAAGAGCTGGAGAGTGACGGGATCGGAGTCGATGTCTGGGCTTGTGTAGAGAATAGGTACCTTGGTGTTGGCTCCTCCGCCGCTTCTTTGAGTGGTCCGGGTGGAGGAGAAGCGGCGTGTGAAACTACGTAAGCGGTGGCTTAACGCTGCCATTGTTGTTTCATCGGAGTTTCATCACTACAGTCTACCGGTGGGATTTAAGATGTGAGGCTTATCGAAACGACGGTGTTTTTTTAAGTAAGATGGAATAATAGCTCTTTGGACCTTATATTATTATCGTATTTGTCAATAGGGCCTATATGTTATTTTATTTATTTTAGACCCTCTAGTTTTAATTGTAAAATCTTTCAAGTAATCGGGAAATTAAAGTTGATTGTAAAATAAGTTTAAGTTTAACGACTATAATAAGTTCTTTTCTTTTTATAATCGTTAAATATAATGCCAGATTTACTGCCCAAAATTGTGTAAAATATTTAAATATGTATAGTACTAAATTAGTTACAAGGTGAAGAAAGAGCAGAAAGTTTTAGAAGGGAAACTCAAAATCTAACTTGAAATTTGAGGTAATTTTAGTATTCTATTACTTTGAATATTTTGAAATTTGCATAAGTTTCAAAATTTAAAAGATTCACCTCTTGTTTTATGGAAAAAGCAAGAGTAGTGTATGTTGAAGCTGTGATACTTACTTGTAGTCACTTCTATCTTTTGAGTTTTGATACTAATTTACACTAATTTTTCTTGACATACATTCAAATTTCAGAACAGATATATAGATATGTGTAACCATCAAGACATGAGGATACTGATGATTTCATCTGAATTCGTGTCTTATCAAGATTGTAGATTCTATGTCCTTTAAGAGTGTTTCTTTACTCTGAAGTCAGAAACAGAGTAAAACAAAAGAATTGGATAAACTTGTAGGATGTTATCTTTTTCAGAATCTACAACATTGGAACCCTAAAGCAACTGGCTTTTGTTTCTTGGGAGACAAGTCATCTGATTCAGGCATCTTAGCAGGACTCCCCATCCACTCTACTCCTAATCTGCATTAATTTTCAATCCCAAATTGTACAAATTATCAGAAACATTTATTTCCAAACAAAAAATGTTATAAACTCTTTTGTTGTTATTGAAACTCACATGGGAAATGCAAAAGATCCCCTTCCTTCATCTGAGTGACTAGACCCGCTAGATTTATCAGAGGCATCAATGTCTTCTTCTTCTTTGGTTCTCTGCGACAGTCAAAGACCAATATATAAATAAGAATGTTAAATTCTCAAATACTTTGAAGTTGAAAGATGTTACGAAGCATTACTTCTGTAACATCACTAGAGACATCTTTAGTTCCTTGACATGAAGTGTTATCGTTCTGATCTTGTTCTGTCCCTTTAGTCTCCGGCGAGTTATTCTTCTCTGTTCCTCCTACTCCTTGGTCTCCATATATAAGCTGTTCTTGAAAATAAAAGCATTAAGAACTTTGTAGTTTGCTATGTTTCAAACTAAAAAGGTCAAAACTTTTTAAAACAATTTTGATTTTCGGACAACGAACCTTACGATTCACCGTCCTCGGTGACTTTTCCGAGGACGATTCCGTCTCTTTCTTCTCTTGTTTACCCTCTTTAACCACATCGAAACCACCATCTTCGCGATCGAAGCAGAAGACAATGAATCCAGATTCTTCTGAGACAGGGGGCTGAGGCCAGCTCAAGCGCCGGTGCTGAGACCCCGACGTCGTCGGAGAAACGCTACTGCTTCTTAGATGAAGATGATGATGACGTGTACCTGGTGGGCTTAGGCTGAGTTTCCTCTCTGATCTCTTCTTCTTAGTACTTTTAATCTTCCTCTTAATCCTTTTGAACGTTAGATTATTGTTGTTCGTAGTGTTTCCATTATTATTAGCTCCATCTTCATCTCCGTCTGATACATATAATCGGTAAAATAACTTAACAATGATTGAAAAAAGTAATGAAATTAGGAAGAAGAGAATAGAAGAAGACCTAGAGGAATCTTGCAAGCCAAGAAACAAGAAGCCCAATCTCTGACTCTCCAAGTGACAAGTTTTGGTATTGTCCACTGTGAAGCCATGGCTGTTATGTTTGTGTTTCTTTGTCACGAGAAATAGCTTTTTTTTATGAGTGTGAGTGTTTTGGCTTTTTCAAGAAATGTTTTCAGAAGGGAGATAAAGAATTTATTATGAGGGAGAAGAATGATTTGAAATTTGAAAAAAAAAATGGAGACAAGAAATAGATTGCCATGAATTAGGGAAGGGGGGTTACAATGTGCAACACATGAATGCATTTAATATTATTGGAATAAAAGGAAATAACATTTTTATTCTGGAATTGTAATAATTGGGCAGTAAATGCTATCATAGTTATTAAACACTGCTATATGAAATTCAATTTTTTTTTTCATTTTCCATTTTCATCTTTCAATTTACTAATTCAATTTTCGTGTGTCAAGCAGACGGCATAGCCAATGGAACGTTGGCTAGAGACATGGATGTCATTTATGGTGGCAAAAGAGTTTTTGAAATGAGTTTTTATTTATTTATTATTTTAAATGAAAATTATAACCAAGGAATCTTCATGAGCCCATATATATATATATGAAGCCCATTATCAGATTATCTGATTAAAAGAGTAGTAAGACTAAGATCCACTTGATGTACACCTTTTGCTTGTGCCTAATCGTCAACGATCCGATAGTTGTCAGTGTGGTCACCAAGTAAGTTGCAAGCAATTGAGTCCTAATATGTGCAGCTACAAGGACATTGAGGTCTACCCTCGCTACAACCCTCAAAAGTTCTGTTTTCTATGTGTCCATGCGATTTGTTAGAGATTTATGATTGGGGGCATGTTAATTGCTAATACGTTGTTTCATGTTTGATAAATTCAATATATTTGGTTAAAACTTAATCAGAAACCGTTATTTGTTTTTGAATTCAACTCTATATAACATGAACTTCTCCTTCTTTTGAATATCTTTTTTTAACAGAAAAAATTCACCTTCTTCGTTGCGTTTGTTTACTAGATTGAGCACATACTCTTCTTCTTTTTTTCTATTCCTTTTTTGGGGGGGGGGGGG
>Ga0041059_1002346_pt1 | contig 14253 bp, 12 predicted proteins | sample AraColnosormetaG_FD_56232 | JGI IMG/M metagenome (GOLD analysis project Ga0041059, IMG submission 56232) | Arabidopsis roots microbial communities from North Carolina, USA - Col MF nosort | ecosystem: Host-associated > Plants > Roots > Unclassified | place: USA: North Carolina | collected...
TAATTTAAAAATTTTGGATCCTGAAAAAAAAAAAAAAAGAATCTAGTGGGAGGAACAAAGTCAAGAGACGCCAGCGATAACGTCATCTTTTTAAACCATGTAATCATGACAGTATCATGACGATACCGCGTCATTTTTGTTTTTTATGATTCTTATTATTAATACAAGTGATAAAAAAGAAGTAAAAAGTAAAAGTAAAAAAGAAAAGGGAGATGGCACGTGAGAATGTTGTTGACTTGAAGAAGCGGTCGTGTATTATGCATAGCGCCTAAATGTTTCTTCGTCATTCCCAATACTCTGCCCACTCTTGTCGCCCAAGCTTCCCTCTCCACTCTTTTAGTCTTTTTCCTTCCTCAAAAAGATTCCATTCTTCGTATTTTCTTTGCAGAAACTGAAATTATTTACAAGTTTTATGTCTCCTTAGTCCTTATAGGCCGTCTGGATAGTATACAATAAGACCACTTGATTCGAGCATATTTCAAATATCTGGGCCTAATTAAAACTCGGCCCAATCAGGATTAGGACTCTATTACAGAAACTGAATCAGCTTCTTGGTTTTGTCTCAAGGTTGGGATTGAATCTAGAAAAAGATCGTTATATCTCATGAAATCTCAAGACATGAATGTACAAATGGTGTGAAGAGTTTTACATTACACTAAATTTTACAGTCTTTGGTTATGACGTATGATTCAGATTCCAAATCAATCTCAAAAACCTTGACATGGCATAGATCTCCTCCTGCATCATCTGCAAATCTAATCTTCTTTTTCTTATGAACAATGTTCTCAGTAGCTGGAGAATCTTCTCTGACCATACTCTGTAAAGGAAGGGAATGAAGAAGAGTTGGAGATTGAAGGAAGACAAATATCTCTTAGTCGTGTTTGTGAATGTTAAGAGTGTTAAACATACCATGAGTTTGCAAAACCGATTACAGTCACGTTCAATGATCGAAAGCCATTTCTTGCAACTCTCTTCAGTTTTTTCTGCATTTCCAATCACAGTTTTCACCTGAAAAGAGAAAGAAAGCCAACATTTAGAAATTGACAAACCAAATTTCAATTGCTGATAATAGACAAAAGTACCTCATCTAAGTTACAGTCAGACATGTTGGAGGTGTTGCTTTCAGCTTGCAGACATCTCTTTGTGATTTGTCTCATCGATTTCAGCTCTTTTGTGAGCCTAGCTGCAACATTTTGGAAATCACGCATTTGCCCTTGCGAGAAGGCAATAGCTTTCTGTGAGCATCCTTGTATAGAAGTGCCTCCAGTGCTAAAAGGCTGTGCTTTTGCTGCTTGAGTATTTCGACGTGGAAACTTGTGTGTCGCTCTTTGATACTTCATTTGCCGCGTATTATTAGTTGCTTTTTGAATGGCTTGCTTTGAGCTTGGAATGATTTCCACTCGGTCAATGTTATCCAGCCCTTGAGCCTTAAGGATCCTATGTGAGTTTTGGCTACTGAAGTAGAGTTTCCCTCTTGATTCTGGATTACAGTTTGTAACATGGATGAGCATCTAAAAGTTTTACAGTGCAAAGCATATAAATAAGACTTCAGTTTTCTTTTTTCATTGACTTACTTTTACTCCTTTTCTCAGGTGAATCAGGGTGCTCCATTGCCTTGCGAAGTTTTTCTTGAGAGGTGGGAGATAAAGCCTGAAAACCAAAATGTATCTACTAAGGAAACTGAATTAAGAATAGAATGCGGTTAGAAAAAATTATACAGAGGACAAACCTTTCTCCCAGAGAGTAGATTTTCTGGTTGGTGGTGTGGTTGTTGTTGCTGGATACTGTCAGTCTCTGCAACTTTTTGAACCTCATCAGGTTCCTTATACAGTTGTGATAGTTTGTGGTCTCCTGCTTCATCTTCATGTTTGGAGTATAAAGATTGTTGTAATCTTTCTGTCAAATGATCTTCTTCTTTTGAACTTGTGCTGTCTTCAGGAACTGGTTGCAGATTATCCAGTGAATTACAACAGTTGGTCAGCTGGAGAATATCAGTTGCTTCAGGAAAATTATCCTTAGTAATGTCTTCAGTTTCCCACACAATCTCGGAATCTTCTGCACAAAAATTGATGATGGACAAACAACCGGGGTAATCAATAGCAAGTATTTCTGGAGCTTCTATCTTCACAATCTCCAAACCAGTTACACTCATATCTAAGTTAGCCTTTATATCATTGCTTTCCTCATCCTCTTTATCTTCTTCTTCGCACCCAGAGCTTGTGTAAGCAGAAATGAAGTTCTTTACACAACCAATGTTCTCATATTCTGAATGTTGTGGATTAACATCCAATTCCATCTCCTCTCTAGACACACTAGAGTACAAAACAATTTGCTTATTCTGAAAATCAGCATCGCTAAACTCTTCTGATGCATCTTCAAAAGCTTCCTCAATGGCTACCACTCCGGGAAAATTTGGCTCTGCACTGCAGTATGGAACCAGCCTCATGTCACTGGACGAATCAAGCATTATTTCTTCCACCAACACTGTATTTATAGGAGATTCTGACTTTTCACTACAATCCATGGCTTCAGAAACTGAATAGCTATCATCCCAAACTTCAGGCTTGACATGAAAGAGCACCAACGGCAAATCAACCTTTTCCACAGATGGAGGAGAGGAAGTAGAAGTACCACACTTTGCTTTTTTACGCTCCTGCTTCTTCTTCCTTCTCTTGGAGAATTTCGTATCCCAACTGCTAAGAGGCTCCTCAATATCACATCCTTCATCTTGGGTCACATACTCTTTTTTAACTTCAACGTTCGAGAATGTCTCAGTAGTAGTATCTCTGCAGTTTCTAAGTTTCCTTTTCCTTTCTTTGCATTGTTTCTGAATCATCTCCAATGTTGTCATGCTAAAATCTTCAGACTCAGAACCTTGTGTAAAATCAGAACCATTGTCCAAATCCCTGACTACTCTTGGAATTGACTCAACACCTTGACTGTCTTCAAGATTGTATATATCCACCAACTGTCTAAATTTGAGCTTTGGTTTTCTTCTGCCATCCATATTCATCACTATTTTGATAGATCCGTCTTTAATGGTTCGGATATAATGTACATGAGAGTTCAAGTGTGTGCTACTTCTTAACTCCACCATTGTAACTATCAGATAATTACTTGCTAACAACTGATTAAGCTCGTATAATCCCCGCGCTCCTGGATTGAAACAAACAAAGGAATTACCGGTAAGGATACTGCTAAGTGCTAACAACAATAAACCAGAATCCTAAATTTCATTAAGCCAATCAGAGAAACGAACATCAATTAGCTACTAAACACAATTTGAAACCAAAACTCTTTTCTTAGAAAATCAATTGCACAAATCTGACCACGAAAAAGGACATGCAAATTAAAAAATGAAATTCACAATGGGCGGCGAAAACCCTAATTTCGCTACATCAATTTTTTTTGTAGCTGTATCGATTCGAGAATGGTAAAGAGCAGATCTGGGTAAAGTAGATGAATGAATCAAAGAGAAATTGAATCTAGGACATTGAATTTACCTTAAGTCTTAATCAACGCTTAATTGGATAGAGAAGGGAAATGAATGCCGAATCCTGGGCTCCAAACTCTAATTTCTGGATCTAGGGTTCACTAAAGAGACAGAGAGACATTAATTTGAAAACAAGACGAAGAAGAAGACCAAGAGACTGAAAATTGCAGCTCTTTGTAAGAAGGGAGGCGAAACCTTTTCTTTGGTTGTCTTGTCTTCTGAGTTCTGACTAATCTTATGAGCCGTCAAGTCTCGCGGGAAACACATGGCGGGAACTTTGACGTTATTCTTTTTTTCTTACTTAAGCATCTTTTCGTAAATGGGTCTTTAAACTTAAAGCCCAATAATCATTAATGGGCTTATATATATAAAATGGTTAGGGGTAAATGTGTAAAAATCCACTTAGCAAAGACTTGAGGTTGATGATATACCACCCACATAGCGGCGCATTATAGATAAGGAGGGGAAAATCAGCTTTTTGGAGAAGAAACCAAAGAAAACATTCGAAACCCTAAAATCTCCATTAGAATTCGAAAATGACAAAGAAGAGAAAGCTCGAAGGAGAAGAATCTAACGAAGCTGAAGAACCGTCGCAGAAGCTGAAGCAGACGCCGGAGGAGGAGCAGCAGCTTGTAATTAAAAATCAGGATAATCAAGGAGACGTTGAAGAAGTTGAATACGAGGAAGTAGAGGAAGAGCAAGAAGAAGAAGTAGAAGATGATGACGATGAAGATGATGGTGATGAGAATGAGGATCAGACGGATGGGAATCGTATAGAGGCGGCGGCGACGTCTGGATCTGGCAATCAAGAAGATGATGACGATGAACCAATTCAGGATCTGTTGGAACCATTTTCAAAGGAGCAAGTTTTGAGTCTTCTTAAGGAAGCAGCGGAGAAGCATGTTGATGTAGCCAATCGAATTAGGGAAGTAGCTGATGAGGACCCTGTTCATCGGAAGATCTTTGTGCACGGTCTTGGTTGGGATACGAAAACAGAGACGCTTATTGAAGCTTTTAAGCAGTACGGAGAGATCGAAGATTGCAAGGCTGTGTTTGATAAGATCTCAGGGAAATCTAAAGGTTATGGCTTTATTCTGTACAAGTCTCGTTCAGGTGCTCGCAACGCACTCAAGCAGCCTCAGAAGAAGATTGGTAGTCGTATGACGGCATGCCAATTGGCTTCTAAAGGACCTGTCTTTGGTGGAGCTCCTATCGCTGCTGCAGCTGTTTCAGCGCCTGCTCAGCATTCGAACTCGGAGCATACTCAGAAAAAGATTTATGTTAGTAATGTCGGAGCAGAGCTTGATCCACAGAAGTTGCTGATGTTTTTCTCAAAGTTTGGAGAAATTGAAGAAGGTCCTTTGGGTCTTGATAAGTATACTGGGAGACCTAAAGGTTTCTGTCTCTTTGTTTATAAGTCGTCTGAAAGCGCCAAGAGGGCTTTGGAGGAGCCACACAAGACTTTTGAAGGCCATATCTTGCATTGCCAGAAAGCTATCGATGGTCCCAAACCGGGCAAGCAGCAGCAGCATCACCATAACCCACACGCCTATAACAATCCTCGTTACCAAAGGAATGATAACAATGGTTATGGTCCGCCTGGAGGTCATGGACATCTCATGGCTGGTAACCCAGCTGGGATGGGTGGTCCAACGGCACAGGTGATAAACCCGGCCATTGGACAGGCCTTGACAGCTTTATTGGCATCTCAGGGAGCTGGTTTGGCTTTTAATCCGGCAATTGGACAGGCTTTGTTGGGTTCCTTGGGGACAGCTGCTGGTGTAAACCCAGGGAATGGAGTTGGAATGCCAACTGGTTACGGTACTCAAGCTATGGCACCGGGGACAATGCCTGGGTACGGTACACAACCTGGGTTGCAAGGCGGTTATCAGACTCCGCAACCTGGTCAAGGCGGTACAAGTAGAGGGCAACATGGTGTCGGGCCATACGGTACTCCTTACATGGGTCACTAAATGTATCATGTATCCATCCACTCAGGTAGAGCAATGAATTTCCCTTGTTTAATTGTTGAAATGTCTTTCCTCAGTATATATTAACTTACTGATGTCTGAAGACAAGAAGTTTCTGTGTATATCCACATGGTTTTTGTTTGCATTGGAGTTTTGGGGGATTTTGCAACGGTTGTTAAAGCATGTTACTTCTCTTATTTTCTTAAATTCATTGTGCAGATATCAGAAATCAGTGTTTTAATATTGGCCTGGTGATTCTTCTCAAGTTTATAAGGAGCTGATGCTAAATGAAGTCTTTATGAAATGTTACTCTTTGGTCACTCCTAAGGCCAAACTCATAAAAAACCTTTTAAGGAGTTTTAGTTTTCATCTACTTGTTTTTCCCAAACTCTCTTTATGAAATTCCTAAAAAAAACTTTGTACTACTATTTTCAGTGTTTATGTCTCTATTTTTTCAGTTTTCTGAATATCCCCCTTAGACTTTCATTTGTAAAACTAAAAAAGCGCAACTACGCTCCATGTGGGTCTTTGCTTATCGAACTCTAGTTTTTCCTAAATAGTTTTTATTGACTTCTCTGTTTTACGATTTCATGTGTTTTTCTGCCTGCAGTGTATTTTGTACCAAGTTATCTTGATTAACCTGGCTTTATGTACTATCCTGATTTTATGTTTGTTCAATTATTCCTCTTGCAGGTAATTGACTGCGGTTGAACAGCCAGATTATGTACCCCTAACTGTCAATGAAATTTCTTTAGCACACATATACTAATCTGAATGCAATTGGTTCTGAAATGATCAAAACTTGGAATTTTAAAATGCAGCAGAGCTCTCTCACTTGTGTTTTTGGATTTTCTATGACAAGTTTCAAAAGTTTTTACAATGACTATTTCAAATTAGAACTTTGTTTCCAAACTTATTTGTCATAAAATTACTAAGTTGCAGCCAACTTGGAACAGTCAAACTTGGTGGGAAGTGGTGCAAGCTTCTCAACGACACAGCTGAAGAATGATCTTTCTGAGGCAATTTCTCAATATTTGAAAAGTGGAAGCTATCGAATAGAGTTTCTCGACAACAGGCAGTTAAGTCTTTGGATCTCCACAACATGCTTGCAACTAAAAGGTAAGTTCAAAGTGTTGAGTATCTTCTTTGGCTATATACAACGTGCTTCCAATTGAAGGGTAAGTAATCAAAAGTGTTAAAAGTATATCTCTCAGTGCGAATCTCTTGCCTATATATGTTCTTGTTTATTGGTCCTAGTCCCTCTTTGAAGTGATAAAAGTTGGTTTTGGTCTAGAGAGCATGTACCTTCAGGTCCTTGTGCACAAGGTTCAGGGATTATTAGAAAAGTCACAAGAGTACGAGGTGATATATTATTTCCCTTAATGTTTCAGAGGAGTTTATAAAGGCGTGAATGCATAAAGTTTTTTTGGTGATGATTGCTTTGATGGTGAAATCTCTTTTTGGAAAAGTGCAGCTTTGAATATTATTTATGATGATGATACATAGTAGAAGGGTTCATTGATGATGAAGAAGAGAAGCAGAATATGAAGCTGAAGTGGAATTGGGGGAAGTAAGTAGTAGAGTTTTGTGTATTTGATCTCAAGTCAACAATCTCTCAATTGTTATGTCAAGTTTCGAAAAGGGAAAAAGGTCCTTCATTGATGAAGAGAATCCAAGATGCAATATTCTTCAAAGCCACATTCAATGTTCATAAAACCCAATCTGAGATTGGATAATAGAAAGTATAATTAAAGGTTTGAGATTTCAATATTGCAAAAAAATACATGTAAATTATTGCCTAAAAATGGTTTAACATGATTGCAGATTAATTTATAGTAATCACTTACCATTTAAAGAGAAACTCATAGGCATGAGGATTAGTGTTGAGAGCCAAAGAACATAAACATGTATATGTATAACCTTTTCTGATTAAAGTTTGATAATCAATCTACCTAAATTCCCATTGAAGCTAAATGAATGAAGGGTCTCCGAGCACATGTAGTGTTTATTGATTCCACCTTCATTTAAGTTAATCACTAATCATTAAGTGTTTAAACAAACCTCTGTTTCTTATTTTGATCGAAAGTTTGAGAAACCATTTTTGGGCAACTAAAAAAAGAAGAAACGCATTGAAAATTCCACAGGAGGCTTGAGAGGGGGGCATTGCCACAGTATCGAGTGTCACTTTCTCAATCAAAAGGTTTTCTCTCTCTTCTCTTTTTTCCTCTCCTGCGCGAAAACAAAACGAAGAGAGAGAGAGAGACTCAGACACACACAGACACAGAGTTTAGGTTTGCTTTGTAAATCTGTCTCTGCACTTATCATAGTTTCGTTTCTCTTTTGAGAAAGAAAAACCCAAACTTGCCATGTTTTAGATCTGGTCCTTTTTAAGCTCCAAAAGATTGTTGCTTTTTCTCTTGCTTAAGTTTTTGATTTATTCTTCTTCTTCGAAAAGTCTGTACCTCGCAAGAGTTTGATTGTCCTTGTGTTGCGATTTCCATGTTTAGTATCTGCATTTGATAGCCTTCGATGCTGCATGCAATTCCCAAGACTCTTTCTGATTGCTACAACGCCGTGATTTCTCTCTGCCATTTCCTTCGATTTGATTTCTGGGTTCTCTTCTTCTCGTCTCTCTTCTGCATGTTTCGCCACTCTACCTTAGAAAAAAGGTTACTTTCGCCTCCGATTTAGGCTCGATTTGATGAATTCGTCGTCGTGTGGCTATTTATCAAATTGAGCATTAGGGTTTCTGATTTGTGGGTTCAGAATTGTTTTTATCTATCTGTCTTGTTGTTTTTTGTCCGCTACAAAAGCCTATGGATTCTCAGAGGGGTATTGTTGAACAAGCTAAATCTCAGTCCTTGAATAGGCAAAGCTCTCTTTACAGCTTAACACTTGATGAGGTTCAAAATCACTTGGGGAGTTCTGGTAAAGCTCTGGGAAGCATGAACCTTGATGAGCTTTTGAAGAGTGTCTGTTCTGTTGAAGCTAATCAGCCATCGTCTATGGCTGTCAATGGTGGAGCAGCTGCTCAGGAGGGTCTTTCTCGCCAGGGGAGTTTGACTTTGCCTCGGGATCTCAGCAAAAAGACTGTTGATGAGGTTTGGAAAGACATTCAGCAGAATAAGAATGGAGGTAGTGCTCATGAGAGGAGGGATAAGCAGCCTACACTTGGGGAAATGACGCTTGAAGACCTGTTGTTGAAAGCAGGAGTGGTCACTGAGACTATCCCTGGTTCGAACCATGATGGTCCTGTTGGTGGTGGTAGTGCTGGTTCAGGTGCTGGTTTAGGGCAAAACATTACTCAAGTTGGCCCATGGATTCAATATCATCAGCTCCCATCAATGCCACAGCCTCAAGCATTTATGCCCTATCCGGTTTCAGATATGCAAGCAATGGTGTCTCAGTCTTCTTTGATGGGTGGTTTGTCAGATACACAAACTCCTGGAAGGAAGAGGGTAGCTTCAGGAGAAGTTGTAGAGAAGACTGTAGAGAGGAGGCAGAAGAGAATGATAAAGAACAGAGAGTCTGCTGCTCGTTCCCGAGCTAGGAAACAGGTGAGAAACAACTAATTTGTTGTTGTTATTCTTCTTGTCAAGTCATGCTCGTTTTTGTTTTAACATTGGATATTGATGAGCAGGCTTACACTCATGAGCTAGAGATCAAAGTTTCACGGTTAGAAGAAGAAAACGAAAGACTCAGGAAGCAAAAGGTAATGCATTGTAGGTTTTTCTCCCTTTTTACAACACATGCATTGATTAAATTTGTGATTACTAGAAACTTGTAAGAGCTGATCGTTGATTAGTTCTGGATTCATATTAAAGGGAATGATAGATGATAGAAGATGTAGTGAAGTATAGAATAGGGCACACGCATAGTAGACAATATATGATAGAAAATATAACCACGAACAAGAGACAGGAGGAATAGGTTTAGACCAAACGTCTTAGGAGACATAGTTTTCCTTTACCCGGAACAAGTTGGTCTTGCTGGTTTCTAGTCTTCATGGACTTTCTGTTCTTCAATTTTGTCTGCGTTTATGTGTGGCCAAAGCTAATCCTTACATTACTTTGCAGGAGGTGGAAAAAATCCTCCCAAGTGTACCACCGCCTGATCCCAAGCGGCAGCTCCGACGGACAAGCTCGGCTCCTTTCTGATCTCTAAACTCTTTTTGTCTTTTTCTTTTTTTCTCTTCTGTGTCGGTTCACTTATAAAAAAGAGAGGAAAACAGCTTTGTTTCTTTGTACATTCCGTAGACTTTCTTGACTTGGAGCAATTCTGTTAACTTTAAAATATTCTCGAGTTATTGTAGTAGCAGACTAGCAGCAGTAATGGTTTTCATGAGTCCGATTGAAATTCAGAGATTGAACAGAAGGAACTTGTGTTTATTATTCTTATAGCATTTGATTGCAAAGTGTAAAGAGTTATAGACAAAGTCTAAATGGATCACACTGAAAGGAAAATTGTTTAACTCTGCAAAGCCTTCTTCTTGTAGGCCACTTTTGTTCTTAAATGTAAACTTTTAACTCAAATTCATCTCAAGAATTTGTTTGCTATATGTTCTGCAATAGCCAAGCTTGAAGTTAAACCAGGTGATTCGATGCCAAAGAGATTAACAAGACCAGGAACTCCATGAGTCTCCTCTCCCTGCATCAGGAACACACAAGACTCTTGAGGATAACAAATGGTTTCATAACAAAACCGAAGATTCCACAGGACCTAATGCTGTGAGTGTAGTCTGATGCATTTTGATAAACAAAAGCTTACCTGTATGACAAAATCTGCAGGAGACTGTTTTGGCCCGGAAAGCTTAGGACGGATGCCTGAATAACCCGGTTCCAATGATCCATCTTTGAGATCCGGATAGTACTTTCTGATCTCTGGGTAGAATTTCTCTGATCGTTGTGGGTTTACACGATAATCAAACCTGAATACAAACAGCATGAAGATCTTGAGTAACTTCAAAATGGACTAAATAGAAAGGATAATTTAAGAACAGATGCAGTATTTACTTGTTGAGGAAGCTTGATGTATCATCTGTGCATTCAATCCATTCTACATCAGGTCCAAACTTAACAAGTCCGTTCAAATCTACAGTGACATGGACACCGAGACCTCCTTCCTCAGGTATAGGATACACAAGTTTATTAAAAGGTGGAGCCTTTATGCCCGATAGTGTAAAGTAGCATCCACGAGCATAGTGAGACGAAGGAACAAATCGATGATCTAAGCCATGTAGTCTCTTTGCTAGAGCTTGAGCACCTAATCCCGCAGAGTTAACAACAAGATTAGGGATAAGCTCAAGCTGTGCTTCTGCCTCACACCGAGATTCAGAAAATCTGGTATCAGCAACATACAAATGCATCTTCTTTTCTTCAACACGACCGTTTAAAACCACCGTGTTGTACGAGAAAGTTGCGTGGTTGTTCTGTGCTTCTCCCTGTAGTCTCAAGTTGTTGTTATCCCTGTAAACCATGAAATCAAAACTCTTTTCCTAAAGACAGAACAATGAAGACCCTATATAGAGAGCTGGGGAAAAGTTTATTATATATACCACTAAAGATAGCATGAAGGAATGTGTATCAAGAATGCCAGATTCAGGAGATAGCAAAGCTTTAACACAACGAAGCTGTGGCTCCATTCTCATAGCTTCAAAACCTTCCAACATCCTTAGACCCGAGACTCTATTCTGAGTTCCAAGATGCATCAATAGATCTAGTTTCGGTATCTCAGAGGATCCCGTAGCAACGATAAGCTTACCAATCTTCTTATGAGGGATTTCATATTCAGAGCAGTATTTATACAGCAATTCCCTCCCTCTTACACAAAACTTGGCCTGCTCAAAATCCAAACAAAACTCACTATTGAACTTACCAAAACACACATCTGATTCGATCCTCAAGAGAAAGATTGTACCTTTAGAGAGTTTGGTGGATAATAGATTCCGGCGTGGACGACTTCACTGTTGCGGGAACTCGTCACGGTGCCGAACGATGATGCGGCGTCGAGGATCAGAACTTCTCTGCCGCGGAGACTGAGCTCACGCGCCACCGCTAAACCTACGACTCCGGCACCGATCACTACGGTGTCAACTCTCTCTTTAGCTATCGTTTCAGCTCCACCGCTTATTCCTCTCACAATTGTTTTACTTGCGTCAACGACGTTTATCAAGTTCCAAGTTGGTTTTAGATTCCTCGTTGACAATCTCATCCATTTTCTACCCAGACAAGGTAGCATCTTCTTAGTCTGCAGCAAAATGCCTTCAGCACCACATAAATGGGTTTTATTCTCAACTCTCTAACATTATTACATTACAGGCTTTGTTTGCATTTGCAGCCCAAGCTTCGAGAGGCCGAATCAAGCTAAACGCCGCCGTTTCAGGTTTATGCTTCATCTTTCCTCATTTCATACTTTGTCCTTCACCAAGCTGATCCCTTTTCATTTCTCTGGCTTCTTTACTACTGTTTTCAGTCGTAATTGGTTTCGAATTTTGATTCCTTCATCTGTAGACAGTTGTAAGGATCGATTTTTGGCTTGATTTTTTGACTAATGGGCTTGGAGGAACTTAGTAATCTGGGGAAAATTAGAGTTTTCTTGAGTTGTCGTCTACAAGGTATTCGTGGGAATGCCTAATCGTGGTATCTGCTGAGTCAAGTTTCATATTTCTTGTTCTTTCTCCGTCTATGAGTTTATCATTACTTCTGCGAGTTTATTAGTGGAATTCCGATAACTTGTTTCACATTGGTTCTTCTCTCAAGAAAGTTGCTATTTGATGTTACATTGGATTGTGAAATTGATTTGCTGAATACTTTTTGGTCTAGGAAGTAGCTGCATCTGGGTCGGAAGACCAACATTTATTCTAGCTGTTTCATGGGATTTGCCATCACGGTGACATTACCTAATTGTGGAAGTAAGTTCTTGCCTAAAAGGAGTTTCAGAGACAAAGGTGCTTTGTCTCTTGCCATTTGTTCCCTCTGTCATTTCCTTCATCCTGCACAGCCTCTGTTGGTCAGACATCAAAGGCAAGTTTCTAACATTTTCAAGCATCAATGTGTGGCTTGAAAGTTAGAGTTCCTGGTGTGGCTTTTTATATAATGATCTGCTGGAAATTCAATGGTTGAGGATTTTGGCAAAACCTGAAATATCTCTTGCAGATCTCTGTATATTGTCTATAAAGGCAGAGACCATACTAACCAGTAAAATCCATGCTTACATATATATACAAAGCAATGATATATAAATCATGTTTTTTTTGTGCTTTATCGGACTTAATATGGAGTAAGTGAAATCCTTAGACCTCCAAGTTTGCTTAGACTTCTCGATTGTTGTGAGATGTGCTACTGTCTTAAAGAAGGTCTTATGTTGAATCCATTGTCGAGTGTCCAAGTTTAAGTGGGTCTTTTGCAATTTTTCAGGAGGATGTCATGGACAACTATCAAAAGCTCGGTTGGTGGGGACAGATTCGATCCAGCATCTGGTTCTTCAAGTAATAATAGCTCCAGAGGTCTACGGCTAATCAAAGCCATACAAGTTCTCAGAAGTAAGCTTCTGGTGAAAATTCAGGAGATAAAGAAAGATCTCCCCAAGAAACTGTTCTTTCTCTTGGTGGGATTCTACTCTGCAACTGCTTTCTCTACATTCATAGGACAAACAGGAGACTGGGATGTTCTATCTGCTGGATTGGCTGTGCTTGTAGTTGAATGCATTGGAGCTTTAATGTACAGAGCTTCTATTCCATTAATCAACAAGATGCGGAGCACGATCACCATGTTTAACTATTGGAAGACTGGACTCGCCCTGGGACTGTTCCTAGACTCATTCAAGTATGAAGTTTATGAAAGAAAGTTTATCAGTTTTTGTCTTTACGCTCTTGTGATGGTTCCAGTTAATGAAAAGTGTGAAAACCCTTTTGACTGGACACAGGTTTTAGCTTGGACCTCGGAAAAGGCAGCGTAACCTGGCTCAAGAATGGAGAGTGGTCAGCAAATTTTTGAAAAGCTGTGTCCCCTTTATGCCTGAAACCAATACATGAGGGTTGTGAAGACTTTAACGTTCGATGAAGACAAATCTTATGTTTCAGCGTTTCAAATCACAAGGTAGAAGACATAGACCAAACCTTCGAACCTACCAAAGGCCAGTCACCAGCAAACAATACTCGAGACTTGTCTTTAATACCTTGTATATGATTCTCAGTCGAAGCATCATTGAACTGCAGATCGATAATTATAAAAACGTTGATCCCTGAAACATCTTCCACTTTTCAGACTTTTGAAGTAATTTCGAAAATTTCCACCTTTCTTCTTTAGGAGGATCCAGCTTTTTTTTTTAACACACACTCATCAAATTCCAGTTTTCCTCTGTGCGCACAGATCAGATCACTGATCTTCAAGTATCACCAGCTCACAATTTCTTATGGTCTTTCCTAGTGCTGCAATTGATCTCAAAAGAGCACACAGAGGCAGAAGCAAGATAGTTTCAAACCATGACGACGTTGTCAAAATCTCCGACAAGAACCAGATGGCTAAGCCCATGACATATATTGAACCAGATGTCTAATGTCTCTTATTGATATGTTCGCGTTTGCTTATAGATGCGTAAAGAGTCTATTTTTCTAAACGTCCCACATCGACAAGTTAGAGAGCATTGGTCATAAGATGTGTAATATATAAAGAAAGCTGAGCCCATTGTCCAATTCATACCTTTCTCGGCCTTTTGGCTAAGATCAAGTGTAGTATCTGTTCTTATCAGTTTAATATCTGATATGTGGGCCATCGGCCCACACGATATTAA
>Ga0041059_1002347_pt1 | contig 14250 bp, 13 predicted proteins | sample AraColnosormetaG_FD_56232 | JGI IMG/M metagenome (GOLD analysis project Ga0041059, IMG submission 56232) | Arabidopsis roots microbial communities from North Carolina, USA - Col MF nosort | ecosystem: Host-associated > Plants > Roots > Unclassified | place: USA: North Carolina | collected...
GTTCTCTATTTGTTTCTTAAAAAAAAAAAACAGCAATGAGTTACAAATCTATTTTTTTTTCAATCAAGAGAACATAGTTAACCAATAATAATAAAGTCTAACATATATTCAAAATAATTATTTACAGGTTATCATGCGATTTAAAATTTAAAGCTTTGAATGGTAACCCATTATCAAAACAGTACAGTTTGTACAGCTTTGACAATTACCATTTACAAAAACTTTATCAAAAGCGTTACGAAAAGCTTTACTCTCAGCTTTTTGATACAATTTTTTTTTACAGCTCTTTTGTACAGTTTTACATTATTCCGTAACAGCTAAAGTTTTGTGTTACCAATCAAACTCTAAGACTTTTTGTTGTATTCTACTCAAATTCCACCTTTTTTTTTTTCCTAAAAATTAAGTTTTTTCATTAAACCCATATCCTCTTTTAGTCCAAAACCAGCATTTAATAACACTTGTTAAAACGTAAGTTTTTTCTTCTGTTTTCAGTTTTGTCACCTAAATCTTTTATATTTACCATGTTGCTTAATATTTTTTAGATTTGCCATTTTTATCATGATTGGCTAGTGCCTACTCTAAAGGTAGTATGCACAAACAATAAAGTGTCTATCACATCGTGTAATTTGTATTTGTATACCAATTAGAAAAGGCTACTAGATAATATTTGGTAGCAGTTTGAATAAGCGAAACTACTCTCATGAGAACAGAGATTGGTTAAGTAATACATTTTAAAATTTGTATATTTTGTTAAAAACTTTACGTGAGTAACCATATATAATATAGAACAACCTACCGTTAATTAACCTTCACACCCTTAAATTATGTGATACTACTTACCAATCTCACATTCATTATAATTCTCTTATTGTGGATACGTACGTATATTAGTGGCATTTCTATATATATCATATAGAAGTGGAGTCCATGTACAGATAAGCTAGTAAACAACTACGTATTATGAGTTGTGACGTATATCCAATCAAATACCCCACAAGCGTAGAAAGCGCTATTAGGCATGAGAAGCCATTTACGTTTCTTTCGTATGTGTGACCCAAAAACTTTCTCTTATCTTCTAACTTTCTTTTGACCAAAATAAAATGCGAAGATGACTTAAGATAAAGCATAAAAGAATCTGCATTTGGATACACAACTTTATATTCAAAAGAAACCTTATGGAAAGATAAATATACATGTACGTCTAATATACCGACCAAATACAACTCTATGTCGGCTTAGTTTTTGGATGGACATCAGACAGTTTTTATCGATGGTGGACTTTCCACCGGTACCAATTTTTCTCTATATAAATTATATTGTATATAACCAACACTAAAAATAAAAATTAGATAAAAACACACTATAAAAATAAATAATCAGTTTCAGACTTCTAGTGAATTTATGTAATAAATATAACCAATATTGGTCTAAATAATTTATAATAACATAAACTAATATTCGAGACTATATGGTTCATTCGTAACTAAATTGTTTTTTGCATGCAATATTGTTACGTTGTAAAGTTTGAATCATGATTCTTATTGACATCATTTCAAACATGATTGTCTTAATAAAATTTAGAACGCTTCTGTATATCGGTTGCAGTCACTCAAATATTAGAAATAACTACTTGTATTATATGTTTATCTAGTTAGTTATATTGGTTTTCTATGTCTTCTTTGTTGAGTTTTCAATCATTGAAACATCTTAGCATATTATGATCTACCGTACAAAAGCAATGAAAGGTTATTAACTAATACAGGTTAGTGGAGAAATATATATAGAGAATAATAATAATTAAGTAATAATGAGAAGCAAAAAAGGGTAATGAGACACGACGCAATATAATGCTAAATAAATTTCAATGAGATTAGGTCGTGACTCGTGAGGGACCATTTTCGCATTCATAACCTCAAAAGGCTTTACGTTTTTTTTTGTTTTAGTCTTATTATTATTCAAATTAAATGCCTTAACGTGGCTGCCCTTTTCACTTCTCTTCGCCACATCTTTTCTCACTTATAAAGTGTCATTAAATACGAGTGTGTTAGATTTTGCTGTGTTTTTTTTCTTTCTTTAAACTAATTTTTTTTTAGGTTTAGATAATTAGGTTCATAACTTTCTAGGTCTGATGACTACAAAAGGTTAGTTTAGTCGTCCTCTCCAGTACTTAACCTTTGCTGATTTGTATTCAAATCTAGTAAAATGTACGTGTGAACTATAAATCATTAATATTGTTTTGTGGTAATATAGTTCTTGTGTCATCATTCGAATTCAAATCCACATACTAAATGTTGTTGATAGAAAAAACACTACTCAACAAAATTAGTAGTCTAACAGTTTGTTCTAGTGCATGTTATCCTTCTACTAACATTTGAGTTTTATTTCGATGAAATGTATATTTCCAAAAAAAGAAGAAGTTATATCTCAACTAGACATACAAAAACTAATTCTAAATAGGCATGGACAAATTATCCAAATTAAATTGGACCAAACTCATCTGATTCGAAAACACTTTTTTCATTACCATTTTTGTTTTGGGTTAAGAAGTATCATCTGACTAACTCGATCTACCAAAACTAAAAAATTCAAATTTGATTAACAAATTGACGCCAACTTTAAAATTTTGACTCTTAAGATTTTAGTATTTAATCAACTTTCATTAAAAGTAAAACTGAAACTTAGTAGAATTAATCAAATTTATATCGAAATTGAACTAGCTAGTATCTATACTAGTTTTCTCAAAATAGCCATAATAACTAAATAATATATAACCTGAATTATTAGAACACCATAAAATTGATATCCTTTATATAATTAAAGAGAGTTATTATGCTTATGTGGCAAGCCTATAAGTTTTCTCAAGATTTTTATTTATTTAAATCTACTATTACATTTGTCAAACACATTTTCTTATCCTCATTTTCTTTAACCCACTTACCAAACACACCTAAATTTCTTCCAATATATAGAGTTATCAAATTTTGAATTTTTTTTCAACTTTCCTTATTATTACTAAATTAATTATTTCAAATTTCTATATATTAAATGCTTAGATTTTGTTTAATGCACATTAATTAGAATATAAATCATTCAATTATATGACCTAAATTAACAAAGTTTAATACTAGAAAAAACAGTAGTCTACTTTTTTTTTTGGTAAGAACATTAGTTTACTTTTAAAACATTCTTTTATTTTTTTCCCTTCAACAAACATCCATTCTAAAACATTACAACCAAAATAAAATGTCATAGTAAACAAAAAGATATAAACCTAACTATAAACAAACTATTCTGGTAAAATAATTATCTTTTATATATATACTTATATTTATATTTTATATATTTTACAATTGAGAAAACTATACTTAAAATTTTATAGGTTAAGATCGGCCCATGCATAACATTTGCTCTTACCAAGTATTTTGGTTTTAATTCGGTCTTCTTTAAAATACCTGAACCAAAACAAACAGAATTTATTTTGGTTTAAATTCGGATTCTTATTTTAATTATACTTTAAATCCGAATTATCCAAACCGATCCTTTATGAATATCCTAATGGTAGGCCTAATTCAATTGTTGTAAATACAATTTGGCATCAGTCCAAAGCTTTAGCTTAATTTGTTCCTCTATCCCAATCACTCACTCTCCAGCAGCTATTCCATTGGCTGTAACACATACACAACAACACCAAATCATAATAAAAATAAAAATCATTCATTAGTTACCAAAAACTATCAATATTTTTTTATTTTATCCCTTCTTCTTCTCTCAGCAACGGTTCTTACTTGAAGTAGATCGAGAGAACGAACTTGTCTTTCCCAAATTTCTTCACTTTCAAATTTCTGTTATCAAAGAATCTTTAGAGATTTTTCCGGGATCTTTCTTTTTTTTTTTCTTTCTCTGTCAAAATTTTCGTTATAAAGTTTTTGTATTGATTCACTCTTTTAACTCTCCGATTCCATTTCTCTTTTTTTTTTCCCAATCTGCAATCTCCATTAGATTCCCCAGTCACATTATCTTGTCTTTTTCGAAATTTTCTCGAGGAAAGTTTGATACTTTCGAGGAAAGTCATGAGCTTTTGAACAAAAGAAACTGTTTGGACTTCCGTTACTATCTCCGGCGGTTTCTGAAAAAACTTCAATGATTCGTTGAATAAGTAGCTTACTTTAAGGGTTTTGTGTTATCTTCATCTCTCTCTCAGTGATGGGTTGTGCTTATTCCAAAACTTGCATTGGTCAGATTTGTGCTACGAAAGAGAATAGTATCAGGCAAACGCATCAACAAGCTCCGTCCAGAGGTGGCACGAGAGCTACTGCGGCGGCGGCGGCGGTTGAGGAGGATAATCCGGTGTTTAATTTCTCTTCAGATGCGGTGGATGATGTAGATAACGACGAAATTCATCAGCTTGGTTTGAGTAGAGACCAGGAATGGGGGATTACTCGGCTTTCTAGGGTTTCTTCTCAATTTCTACCACCAGATGGGTCAAGGGTTGTCAAGGTTCCGTCTTGTAACTATGAATTGAGATGCTCGTTTTTGTCTCAAAGAGGGTATTATCCTGATGCTCTTGATAAGGCCAATCAAGATAGTTTCGCTATTCATACTCCTTTTGGGAGTAATTCGGATGATCATTTCTTTGGGGTTTTTGATGGGCATGGTGAGTTTGGTGCTCAGTGTTCTCAGTTTGTGAAGCGGAGGTTGTGTGAGAATCTTCTTAGACATGGTAGGTTTCGTGTGGATCCTGCTGAGGCTTGTAATTCGGCTTTCTTGACCACGAATTCTCAGTTACATGCTGATTTGGTAGATGATAGTATGAGTGGGACTACTGCGATTACGGTTATGGTTAGAGGAAGGACGATATATGTGGCGAATGCAGGTGATTCCAGGGCGGTTTTAGCTGAGAAGAGGGATGGTGATCTTGTAGCTGTTGATTTGTCTATTGACCAGACTCCTTTTAGACCTGATGAGCTTGAAAGGGTTAAGCTTTGTGGTGCTAGAGTTCTTACTCTTGATCAGATTGAAGGCTTGAAAAATCCTGATGTTCAGTGTTGGGGTACTGAGGAAGATGATGATGGAGACCCTCCGAGACTTTGGGTGCCTAATGGAATGTATCCTGGAACTGCTTTTACCAGGAGTATTGGTGATTCTATTGCAGAGACAATTGGTGTTGTTGCTAACCCTGAGATTGCTGTTGTTGAGCTCACACCGGATAATCCTTTCTTTGTGGTTGCTAGTGATGGCGTATTTGAGTTCATCTCTAGTCAAACGGTGGTTGACATGGTAAGGTATTCTTCCCTCCGCAGTCTTGTTTCATCACAGTTCCCTAAGTAGAGGAAGAAGTCTCACAAAATTTGAATGTATTCTTTTTCAGGTTGCAAAACATAAGGATCCTCGAGATGCTTGTGCTGCAATTGTTGCTGAATCATATAGGCTATGGCTACAGTATGAAACTCGGACAGATGATATAACAATCATCGTCGTGCACATTGATGGACTAAAAGATGTAAAGAAAGCTTTTGGTTGTTGACTGTATATCATCTTTTCTTGTGTTTGTTAATGGCTGAGGTTAGATATTGAATATTTTGTAGGATGCTCCTCGGCAATTGTCGAGTACAGGAACTCAATTGCAGCCTCCTATTCCACAAGTTGTGGAGCTTACAGGTTCGGAATCTCCTTCCACCTTTGGATGGAACTCTAAAAATCAACGTGTGAGGCATGATCTATCTCGAGCTAGGATACGTGCCATTGAGAATTCACTAGAGAATGGACATGCTTGGGTTCCTCCATCTCCAGCCCACAGAAAAACCTGGGAAGAAGAAGTAAGAGTGCTTGTCTGCTTCGTATTTGCTCAACCAATCAGGAATGCCTCAAGTCATTCTTATATTCGAAGGCTAAATGCTGGATTTTCTCGTGCAGGCACACATTGAGCGGGTGTTGCGTGACCATTTCCTCTTCAGGAAACTCACTGATTCTCAGTGCCAGGTTTTGTTGGACTGCATGCAAAGGCTTGAAGCTAATCCAGGGGATATTGTTGTGAAACAGGTCGAAGCATATTCCTCCTTGTTGCAGATTCTCCAACATAGATTCATCAATAAACATATGATATCATAATCTCTCTGGCTTATTCTTTTGCAGGGTGGTGAAGGGGACTGCTTCTACGTTGTGGGTAGTGGAGAATTCGAGGTCTTAGCAACTCAGGTTTGTTCTATAGTAACTCGATTTGACTTGTGACCAGCTTTGAGCATTATGATCATGTGCTTAACCGGGGTGAATGTTAGGATGGAAAGAACGGTGAGGTACCTAGGATCTTGCAGCGTTATACAGCTGAGAAACAATCATCATTCGGTGAACTCGCCTTAATGTGGGTTCTCTGCACTTTTACTTTTAGAAATAATCTTCTTCAGGTGAAGACGTACTCTCTGTCTAATTGAGTTTCTTGTGATATTTGATGGTGCCAGGCATAACAAGCCGCTTCAGGCTTCTGTACGTGCTGTAGATCACGGAACATTGTGGGCCTTAAAAAGAGAAGATTTTCGAGGAATTTTGATGTCTGAGTTTTCAAACTTAGCATCCTTGAAGCTTCTTCGTTCTGTCGATCTTCTTTCCCGTCTTACAATTTTGCAACTAAGCCATGTTGCAGAGTCTCTTTCCGAAGCTTGCTTTTCTGATGGACAAACAATTGTTACCAAGGTGAAGTTAATTTTGCTTTTTGTAAAGACTAAATAACTCTACTCCAAGAGATTCTTTCTTACACGTTTCTGTGCATGTATAGGACCAAAAACTTCAGGGCCTGTATGTTATCCAGAAGGGACGCGTAAAAATATCTTTCTGTACAGAGGTGTTGGAGAGTCAAAATGTTTCAAGCCTTACAACTGGAATCACTAACGAGTATGACAATCTTGAAATCGGAACAGAAGTCTCCATAGAAAAGCATGAAGGAAGTTACTTTGGTGAATGGGCTCTTCTTGGCGAACTCAAAGATTCCTTAAGTGTGGTTGCAGTTGGCGAAGTGGTTTGTGTGGTTTTAACAAAAGAAAATTTCGAGTCAGCGGTCGGCCCTCTGACCAATATTTCAGATGACGGTCCCAAGTATGGCATTCTTCATGCTTGTATTTGTTTATTTTTGTGGTTATCGTTGACTGATTCCATATAATGTTTTTTTTTCAGGACAAGACATTCTTCATTCGAGCTGTCAAAGGAATCTGCAAAAGTTACCGATACCACAGCTCTTGCTAAAGCCACTCTTGCAGACCTGGTAAGCAATCTTACTCTACATCAATCTTAAAACGGTGCTCCTCAACTTACACTATTTTGGTTTATCCAGGAATGGACAACATGCTTGAGTACAACAGACTGTAGTGAGATTGGGCTCGTGCATTTGAAAGATAAAGAAAATTTGCTCAGCTTGAAAAGATTTTCAAAGCAAAAGGTGAAAAAGTTAGGTAAAGAGGCACAAGTATTGAAAGAGCGGAATCTGATGAAGAACGTAATAAAGCCCTCAGCTATTGTTCCCGAAATCTTGTGTACTTGTGTCGATCAAACATTTGCGGCAATCTTACTGAACACTACTCTTGCCTGTCCTATCTCTTCTCTGCTTCACTCTCCGCTTGACGAGTCATCTGTCCGTTTCATTACCGGCTCACTTGTGTCTGCCATAGAAGACATACACAAGGTCAAAACTTTTTCTTTAACATTTCTGGTTATTACTAAGATTTCGTGGTCTGAAACTCTGTTTTTTTCGTCCCGTTTTGGAATTTCTAGAACGAGATTCTCTTCAGAGGTTCATCCCCCGAGTTACTGATGTTGGATCAATCCGGATATCTACAGGTCTGTGTTTTTCCGTTACATGGCTCTTTGGGTTTTTGTATAATCCATTACTTCCATCAGATCGTAATTTTAATCTCTTGATTGTAGATTGTAGACTTCAGATTCGCCAAGAAATTGTCCGGGGAACGAACATTTACAATCTGTGGAAATGCAGATTATTTAGCCCCAGAAATTGTTCAAGGCAAAGGCCATGGTTATGCAGCTGACTGGTATTGATTTCCCTCTATTTCTCTTATGTTTTCTTGGCTTAATATTTGAAGATTCTTACCTTTTTTGTTTTTTTGGGCTGATTCAAAAAGGTGGGCTCTTGGAGTTTTGATCTACTATATGCTAGAAGGAGAAATGCCATTCGGGTCATGGAGAGAGAGCGAGCTCGACACGTTTCAGAAGATTGCAAAAGGCCAACTAACTTTCCCTCGAGTTCTAAGCTCAGAAGCTGAAGATCTCATCACAAAGGTCTCATCTTTAAGTTCCAATTTCACATCTATTAAAAGTAGAAATCTCCTGTTTCTCATTGTCTTACCCGCATCTTCAAAACTCTTGTGTAGTTGCTTGAAGTTGATGAAAACCTGCGGTTTGGTAGCCAAGGAGGTCCAGAATCAATCAAGAAACATCCCTGGTTCAATGGTCTTAAATGGGAAGCTATTAGTAACCGCGAATTTCAAGTTCCTCAAGAGATAATCTCGCGAATTCATCACCATTTGGAGAATGATAACGTTCTCCCTCTAGAAACTTCTAAATCGCTTGACACAACAGAAGATCAAGATGCTCAAAACTGGCTTGAAGAATGGTAAGACACTTCAGACGAAACCGCGGCTCTTTTATCTCCGGTTCTATTCAATTAAAATTTCGATACTTTTAAACAGTCATTGATGCTAAAAACAAGAGAGCCTATGAATCTTAAGACCTTCTGATTCATGAGAAAGTTTAGGATCTTTTGGTTGTGGTGTAAATAGGTGTATATGTTAGATAATGGCTGAAGAAGATCAATCACCAATCACCTCCAAGTTTTGTATCCTCTGACTTCTTTTTCTGATGGGCTCTGACTTTTATAGAAAGAGTTCTCTGTTTTGTGGCGCCGTAGTCTAACATGATTTCGACCATGCAGAAGGAATATATATGCACTGAAATTAATAACCATACAAATCATAGTAACTTGGATCTGATCATTTGTTTAAGAGTGGACATATAACAAAGGAAATGCCATCAATCTGCTAATTAAAATAATCTAGCAGCTTTAGTGGCGTACATGTTTTCTAACTTGTAGGAGTAGGCTTCACATTTTTCGTTTTAATACTATTTCGACCTGTGTGTATCACCATTTGCAATCTCAAACGTGGGTAAGTTTATTAGTAAAGAGTTTTCTTGCAAGTCTACTACAACAAATTTCACATGTAAAACATGTTGGCCAAAACCCAAGTGACCGATCAAATGGTCCCCAAAGAGTATTTGCAAATCCGGAACCATAACGAGTTTATACATAAAGTCAACCCTAAAAGCCAGGACCATTCTAGTTTTAGTTATTCAACAAACTCTTAAAATGCACTATGAGATTTTTTTTTGTAAATTGTGTTAAAGGGGAAAAAACTATACATTAAGATTTTGGCGTGTCGTGTTTAGGTCATTACTTTTCTCTCTGTTAACAAACCACTGAGCCGTTCTTCTAGCGATCGGCAGCCATAACCGCCGTCTTCTTTCTTCCGTGGTCGCAGTAACGGCATAATTCTGCGAAGTGGACGCGGTTGAACCTCTGTAGCTTCCTCCAACCGCCTTTTCTCTTGAAACAGTCGTGATCTCAGAAACCGTTCTTCTGGATGAGTCTTTGTGCTTAATCAACATTCTTTTCATTTCCATATCTTCCTTGTCCCGCAAGTTACCTCTATGCACTCGATCCACCGACGAAAATCTGTCGCTTGACACCGAATTCAGCATTTCTGATGTCAAAAACGTCAAATCAGATGAAGTGATATTACTCCAGCGGTTCTTAAACACAGCATCCGAAACAACGATCCTGTGATTGAACTTGTGCATAAGTTTCTTCTCATCGATGTTCTCATTTCCTTCTCGCTCAAGCAACAACGATTTCTTTAGAATCTTTCGGAAACTGCTGAATCTTGATGACCCGTCATTAGTTCCTTCTTCGCGTTCAATGTAAATCTCCAACCTCGAGTCTTCTTCTCTTGTCTCAGATTGGTTCAAGATCCTAAGACTAGTGCTGCTATTACCCAACACAGAGAGGTCGTCTTCAATATTGACTCTGTTTCTACACAAAGGACACGTAGCGTGCTGCTCAAGCCACTGGTCAATACAACCAATATGAAAAGCGTGTCTGCATTTAGGCAAAAGCCTAAGAATCTCAACATCTTCGAATTTAGACAAACAAACAGAACATTCAAGCCCTTGTTTCAATCCTTTCAAAGCAGAGAATCTGAAAAAGGGAAGAGATTCGATTGCTTTCTTGTCAAGACCAGAGAATCTTGAAGACCGATTGAAAAGTCCTTGCCAGAGACGATCATGTCGTATTCTTTCTCCATCACTGTCGGTCTCTGATCGGAGGTCATTGTGGAAGCATTTCGCGTAGACGAGGAGAACAAAGGTGAGAGTGAAGACGATGGAGAAAACTCCGGTGATGATAGCTAAGCTTGGCTTGAAAAGGTCGCTTGTTGCGTATAGATTAGGAGGAGGAGGAGATTGAGCAGATACATAGTCTAAGAAGATGATGAAGAAGAAGAGAATGGAGATTTCTTGTGGTGAATTCATTGTTTTAGGATGGTGATTCGATGAGAAAAAGACGAAAACAAAAAAAGTCGTGTTTATGAATTTGGACAGAAAGATGTTTTTAGACGCAATAATATATTATCAACGTGACATCGTTATTGAATCTCATTGAGAGGCATGGATAATTCTGTGACAAGAAATAAAATAATACATATGTGGAATAAGTTAAACTATATAACTAATACTTCTATAGGTTCTGGTTGGTGATTAGTTTAAGGAATTATTGTGAAGAAAGTGAAGGTGAAAGATTTTTTGTCAACAGAAGAATATGAATTGAATATATCGATATTTCTGGAAATATATGTCTTGAATTTTGAATTGTGGAGTAAGTAACCTTTTTTTTTTTATGTGAACTACCTTATATTTGTTTTGAATTCCTTAAGTTTAAAATTTTTAGTAGTCAAGTTACCGAGAATTTACATGTTTGAGTCAATTCACTTACGAATATTAAAAGAAAAATAATATTCATGTATTTTTTATTAAAATAGATAAAAGTATCCAAAAAAAAAATTGAATAGTATTTAGGTGTTGGTAAGAAATTTCACTTGAGTTTGTAAGCAGGATTTTATGTTAAGAAATCTATTACCAGCTTATGAAGGTGGATTGTATATAACTTTTCCAATTTCTAAAAAGCTATTACACTTTTGACAATGATGATTAGACTACATTATACACTAGTCAACAAATACATACACAAAATTTCATTATGCAAGTAGTTTAGCTAGTTCATCTACCTTCAATGTTCCATGCGGCATCACTTCTCTGTAATCTTCAGCAAACTCGTCCATTTTCTTCTTCGATCCCTCCTCCTTCTCCTCTCTTTCCCCCCTCTCTGCAACTTCTCTTTTCCCAAAAACCACAACATTACTTGATTTGGAAGCATTCCTAGAAACCACTACATTACTTGATTTTGCCTCCAAGTCTCCGTACCCGAATTCTTGGCTTTCCTGCTTCTTAACCGTTGGTTGTTTTCTCAAGCCATGCTGGAAAACTGGTCCTGGTGAAGCTACACTCGAAAAGGCAACAGCTTTTGAAAAGACTGTGTCTGCGTCCAGATCAGCAGCATCTAACACAAGTGCAGTCCCGCTCTCCACAGCTTGTTTCATCAAAATCAGAACTCTCTCTATGCTTTGTTTGCTGATCTCTTCCGATGTTTCTGGTTCGTCTTCAGGTTCTTCAAGGTCTCGAAGAAAACTATCTACCGTTGGCTCAGTTACATCTTTTGTAGACCAGCTCTGTAAAGAATTGATTGTGCCTTCCATTTCCGAGGAATCTACAGTTGAAGGGCTCAAATCGTGACCATCTGGATCATTTTGCAGTTCCATAGAATCCAGAGGAGGGTTCTGGGTCATAGTTTGACTCTGATTTGGTGACACCGATGGTTCGTCATCTTCTGGCAAGGCAGTATCAACTTCGATATCTTCAAGGATATCACCCTTTTTATCTGGAGTTGTGAGAGACGATTTCCATTCTCGTCCTCTCCAGATAAGAATCTGCTCGTTTTCAAAAGATACGAGCACACATGGAACAAGATCCTGCAAAACGATTCATAACCCAACCAACAGGTTCAACAAGAGGTTGTACACAAGATTTAAAATAACAAATCTCAAGTGAATAATAATTAGAGTAAACCTTGAGTTTGGCACCGATTTTCCTAAAATCACTGCCTTTCATCCCTTGACAATCGATCCGAACCAATTCACAAACTTCAAATGCTTCTTTAACATTTTTCACAAGATCACAATACACACCATTCTTCCCTATATGACCCAACACAGGACAAAGTTAACATTCTCCGTCTTGGAGGAAACCATATCAAAATTAATAGTACTATTACCCAGAGGTAAGCTGCTAGCTTACCTAGCTTGCAAATGGGCATGAGCTCTCGTCCTTTCCTCCGCATATTGGTAGCTTCCTGACGAGTTAAACCCTCAGGCACTTGTTGAATTAGCCTTGGATAAACAGGTGCTACAGGCTTCCACAACATAAGAGGGAACCGCGGTCTTGTCCTGTGGTTATAGTTTCTGCCACGGAATAGGAAAAGCACACCTCCTCTTCTATATATCACCTTCCCACCAATTTTCTCCTGCCAATTCAATTCACAACTTCATGAAGACAATTACAAACAGATCATAAAGCATGATGCATCCATGCATTATCCACTAATATGAAAAGATATAATGAAAACAGTTCCAAGGAGAAACCTCTAACTGCTCGCAAACATTATCCATATCGACTGTACAAACTCCTTTGCATTTAATCTTACAAACCCTTCGCCGCTTCCATAGATCATGTATGTTGTTCAACATGTTATGCGTCAAACCATCTCTGCCTGGGAAAAGACAACAACTTTATATCATATCTTCTTCTACTCTAACTCTCTTCTCTGAGTCTATCATTTGCAATAAGAAGTAGAACCAGCACTTCAAATGCACCTAAACAACAATGTCTGAGCTTCCAAAGATACTAATTCTGATCATCACAAAGAAACTATTGATCTCGTAAAGTAAATTCAACAAAAAGTATTGAACTTTATACCCATATTCAATTGCCTTGTTGTCTTCAAGCAAGAAGTAACCAGCTCTCTGACCTCTTCCTTTGTCAATGGCTCTCCTAAAATCTCCTCCTTGGAGTAAACATACCTTGGACCTACCCCGGGTCGAAAAGGACCCGGTTTCTGCACCGGCTTCAGCCCTTTCTTCCCCACAGGAGGCAATCGAAAAGAATCGAATTCTCTCGGCGTCTTCTGCGACTGAGGAAGCGGAGCACGACCAGTCCATGGCCTTCCCATAGTCGTAGGTCCAAAAGGCGCGTAAGCAGGCTCACGAAGCTTCAAAGGCTTAACCTTTGGCGTCTCCGTGTAACTGTACTTGAATTCGAAAGGAGCTCCATTGATGACGTAAGTTAATCCATCTTCGCTTAGCTTAACCTCAGGCTTAGCGTCTAGTTGCGGCGGCGAATCGGGTACTCTAGGTTTGTTCTTGGGTCTATTGGGTCCTGAATCGGGTTTGGAGTATTTGGATCTTCGACCCGGAATCGAACGAGCAGAGGGAAGTGAAGGAGTGCCTCTTGATCTAAACGGTGACGTTTTAGGCTCAGCAGCTGCTGCTTCGGAATCATGGGTATGGACGATTTTAGTAGCGGCGTCGAATCGGCGGTCCCGACGGATCTCAGCCTCGAGTTCTTCTTGGCTCCGGCGACGCTGCTCGAACCGTTCGGCATTAGCGTTGCCCCATCTAGAGAATCGGATCTCGCTGGGTGCTCTTGGGTTATGATTAGGAAATAGAGATGGCGCGAAAATTGGAAAAGGAGTGTTGAGTTTTAACGACATTGCCGGAGAAAACAGAAGAAGTCGAAGGAAGCCAAGGTTTTAGAGAGACTCATCCACAGTTGGTGACTTGGTGTGGAGGAGGATTGAAACTATGGGGACGAATTTGTGAGAAAAACAAACATAATGGGTCGCATAAGCCCACCTGTTTTAAAGCCCATTTGTTTTCAAACCCCATTATTAGCTGACTTCGTAAGACAATCAGCCTGGTTTAAAGCCCATTGGTAGCGGAGGAAAAATATTTACATGAGAAACTTTACAGTTTTTTTTTTTTTTTGGCAATACTATTTATATTAAAATTATCTGAAATTGATTTTTTT
>Ga0041059_1002348_pt1 | contig 14246 bp, 5 predicted proteins | sample AraColnosormetaG_FD_56232 | JGI IMG/M metagenome (GOLD analysis project Ga0041059, IMG submission 56232) | Arabidopsis roots microbial communities from North Carolina, USA - Col MF nosort | ecosystem: Host-associated > Plants > Roots > Unclassified | place: USA: North Carolina | collected 2013-09-02
TTACGTATACATTTTTAAGGTATAAGAGATATTGCGTGTGATTTTAATAAGTAGTGGTCTAATATTGCATGATTTTTTAAGAAGTAGCGGTGTAATCATTATTTCGTATTATCTTTTGTTTCCTACATGTAGCAGCTATTGTCGGAAAGAAAGAGTTTATCTCATTTATAAAGGGTAAAATAGTTATTTCGAAGGATAAAAAAATGTTATTTACCCAACTTTTCTGCACGAAGGCTATTTTATTAATAATGCTGTCAAATTTGGTCATCCTCTAATATTACCTTAATTAAAATACGATAGTAAATTATATCTTACGATGGTTACTAGAATGTTAGTACAGTATGTTGTAGTTTATACGAAAGAACAAAATGATTCACCAAACGAGCGGCGTTTAGGTGAAGGACAATATTTGTTTCCCATGCTAGAGACATTCGGAGACCCGTACGTACTATAGTTCCTAAATCATATTAATAGCAAATATATATATTTGAATATCTAAATTGAATATTATTCTGTGGGGAAAACAGAAAGAAAAGAAAAGCCAAGACAAATTTGATCAGATAAAGGAATAAAACTAAAGTTAAAGTTATATAGAATGCATATCACAACAAAAAAAGAAAGCATACAAATAATACAGTCTTTGATAACGAAAACTTGATCAATGTTTTCTCGTGTTTTTTCTTGACTATAACCTCTCTTCTTCTTGCAAACAGTATAACTTTAAAAATGAATTTTGAAAGTACTTGATTTTTGTTATGAATTATTCGTCTTAATTTTAAACCTCTGTTTTTCGTCTTAATGTTAGAATATCGAGAAGATTAGTTTGGAGAAATGTATGAATATATAACACAGAAAAACAAAAGAGAGAAAAAGAAAAAGGAAAGAAGAGAGAAAGCGAAAGGAGAGAGTGTCATAGAGACAAGAAATTAGGAGTGTGATGGCGTGATTTGCTTTTCCTTTTTTTTTTGGGTCCGAATCTTTTTAATTCCAAAGTATCTCTTTTTAAAATTTCTTTAAATTAAAAACAAATACTAGTAAATTCTTAGTTGTTACTGTGGTTAAAGCGGGTAAATTCCATAGTTGACGCCTGTTGCTATGATTGATGCGATAATTGACATGATTATTACGGTAGCACTGTAAGAAATGCACAAGATGCAGCACTATCAAAATACTACTAGTATTAACTAATCAATTAATATCGTTGAAATAATTTGTTTGTAACTTTAAACGGACTTTATTAGATCAACAAAATCATCATGTACTAAATAACACACGCACCCCATACTTATCGTTGAATCACGATAGAGTTATTGTTTTAGATTAAAATGAAGCATGTGTTGTTGCTTTTTGAAAATTTTGTCAAAAGTAGTGTGAAAATTTTGATTTTTTAGTTAAAATTGCTTTTGACAAAGCAGGGAAAAAAATCCACTTTGCCACCGACCCAACAAGTAACGGGTTTATATTAGCATTACATGAGACAAAAATCGACAGAACATAAGGTCAATTTAGACATATCATATTTCTCCAATTAATTTGCATGTTAACAAAAAAAAAATGTAACTGACAAAGAAAATAAAAAGCAAAATATTGAAGTGGACAAAGGTTTAATATGTTTTATGTTAGATATAGTACATAAAAATAAGATTTGGCTTATATCATATGAATAAATCTGAACAAAATTTCTAGATAACCGTACATTAACACGCTAAAACCATATCCTAAAACTTTTGTTTATTTGAAAACACTAATTTGGTTTTTCTATAATAATTCTTTTGTTTTGTTTTTTTCTTGTTCATCTCCTTTCTCTTTCAATTACCGTTGGAACAAGACGAAGTTTCAGAGACAACACTACCCAATCTCTCTCTCTAACCTTAAGTGTTGTCTTTCTCTCTATAAGCCAGAGACCAGACAGTGATGACGATATAGTATATGAGACCAGAGGGAGGATTAACCACCATTTCCCGTCATGAATCCAGCTACTGACCCAGTCTCCGCCGCCGCAGCTGCTCTTGCTCCGCCTCCACAACCTCCGCAGCCTCACCGTCTCTCTACCTCTTGCAACCGTCACCCAGAAGAGCGGTTCACCGGTTTTTGCCCTTCTTGTCTCTGTGAACGTCTCTCAGTCTTAGATCAGACCAACAATGGCGGTTCCTCTTCTTCCTCTAAAAAGCCTCCGACCATCTCTGCTGCGGCTCTCAAGGCTCTCTTTAAGCCTTCCGGAAACAACGGAGTGGGCGGTGTAAATACAAACGGAAACGGCCGGGTTAAACCCGGATTCTTCCCGGAGCTCCGTCGTACGAAATCTTTCTCAGCATCCAAGAACAACGAAGGATTCTCCGGCGTGTTTGAGCCACAACGTAGGTCTTGTGACGTCAGGCTTCGAAGCTCTCTTTGGAACTTGTTTAGCCAAGATGAGCAACGAAACCTTCCAAGCAATGTCACCGGCGGTGAGATTGATGTCGAGCCGAGGAAATCAAGCGTTGCGGAGCCTGTTCTAGAGGTAAACGATGAAGGAGAAGCTGAAAGTGACGACGAAGAACTTGAAGAGGAGGAGGAGGAAGACTACGTTGAAGCTGGCGACTTTGAGATTCTCAATGATTCCGGCGAACTAATGAGGGAAAAAAGCGACGAGATTGTTGAAGTTAGAGAGGAGATTGAAGAAGCGGTGAAACCAACAAAGGGTTTAAGCGAAGAGGAGTTAAAGCCAATAAAGGATTACATAGATCTTGATTCTCAAACCAAGAAGCCATCGGTACGACGGAGTTTTTGGTCGGCGGCCTCTGTTTTCAGCAAGAAGCTTCAGAAATGGAGGCAGAATCAAAAGATGAAGAAGCGGCGTAACGGCGGCGACCATCGGCCAGGATCAGCTAGATTACCGGTGGAGAAACCGATTGGGAGACAGCTCCGGGATACTCAATCGGAGATTGCTGATTACGGATATGGTCGGAGGTCGTGCGATACCGACCCTCGATTCTCTCTAGACGCCGGAAGATTCTCTCTTGACGCCGGTAGATTCTCCGTTGACATCGGTAGGATCTCGCTTGATGATCCTCGTTATTCGTTTGACGAGCCGAGAGCTTCTTGGGACGGGTCTTTGATTGGACGGACAATGTTTCCTCCCGCCGCGAGAGCTCCTCCGCCGCCGTCAATGCTCTCGGTGGTGGAGGATGCGCCGCCGCCGGTGCACCGTCACGTAACCCGAGCGGATATGCAGTTTCCGGTGGAAGAACCGGCGCCACCACCACCGGTGGTTAACCAAACCAACGGTGTGTCAGACCCGGTTATCATACCCGGCGGATCAATCCAAACCCGAGACTACTATACTGACTCATCGTCAAGGAGGCGGAAAAGTCTCGACAGGTCTAGTAGCTCCATGAGGAAAACGGCTGCAGCCGTTGTGGCGGATATGGACGAGCCAAAGCTTTCAGTGTCGTCGGCTATATCAATTGACGCTTACTCAGGATCACTGAGAGATAACAACAACTACGCCGTGGAGACGGCAGATAACGGATCTTTCCGGGAACCGGCGATGATGATCGGCGATAGGAAAGTGAATAGTAACGATAATAACAAGAAGTCGAGACGGTGGGGGAAGTGGAGCATTTTAGGACTTATTTACAGGAAGAGTGTTAACAAGTATGAGGAAGAGGAGGAGGAGGAAGAGGATAGGTATAGGAGATTAAACGGTGGAATGGTGGAGAGATCGTTATCGGAGTCATGGCCGGAGCTGAGGAATGGAGGAGGAGGAGGAGGAGGGCCGAGGATGGTGAGGAGTAATAGCAATGTGAGCTGGAGGAGTTCCGGAGGTGGATCAGCGAGGAAAGTCAACGGATTGGATAGGAGGAATAAGAGTTCAAGGTACTCACCTAAGAATGGGGAAAACGGAATGTTGAAGTTTTACTTGCCACATATGAAAGCTAGTCGGAGAATGAGCGGTACAGGAGGAGCAGGAGGTGGCGGCGGCGGAGGGTGGGCGAATAGTCACGGGCATTCTATAGCGAGGAGTGTAATGAGGCTGTATTGATCAACAAAATTGTTCATTGGATGGTTTAATTAGCTCTATGAAGCTGAACCTTTGTTTTTAGTATTTCGTTGGTTTAGGTTTAATTTCGGTTCAATTGGTTTACTTTGTAATGTTAAGGAGGGGATGCATTCTCAAACGAATCACTTGTTGTCGTTGTCTATTTTAACCGGAATAAACCGCCATTCGACCAGCTATATTTTTGGTTCCAGGCTTCCCAATCAACACCTAAATTTTTTCCAATGATTAACCAAATTTTGATTAGTTAATTTTCATTGGAACAAATAAATTGAATAGTCTGATAATTTTGTTAGTTAACCTAAATTAAAATTTTAAAATCGAAAGAGATTGTTGACTAACTATAATCAACAAAGAGTTTATTACTTCACTTCTAATTAAAGGCAAAAAGCCCAAAACATGCCGGAGAAATAACGTTCACCAAAAACTCTCACATGGTCGTGTTCCCAAAGTCGCTGTCACCCAAACACGTCCTTAAGCTCTTGAAATCGGAGAAGAACCCGCGTGCGGCTTTTGCTCTATTCGATTCGGCGACTCGCCATCCAGGCTATGCACACTCCGCCGTCGTTTACCACCATATCCTCCGACGTCTCTCGGAGACGCGGATGGTTAATCATGTAAGTCGAATCGTCGAGCTTATTAGGTCACAAGAATGTAAATGCGACGAAGATGTCGCTTTATCGGTTATCAAAACCTACGGAAAGAACTCCATGCCTGATCAAGCTCTAGATGTTTTCAAACGAATGCGAGAGATTTTCGGGTGCGAGCCTGCGATTCGATCTTATAACACTCTACTTAATGCGTTCGTGGAGGCGAAACAATGGGTTAAAGTCGAGTCCTTGTTCGCCTACTTCGAGACTGCTGGAGTGGCGCCAAATCTGCAGACGTATAATGTTTTGATTAAAATGTCTTGTAAGAAGAAGGAGTTCGAGAAAGCGAGAGGGTTTCTAGATTGGATGTGGAAAGAGGGGTTTAAGCCTGATGTGTTTAGTTACAGCACTGTGATCAACGATCTTGCTAAAGCTGGGAAATTGGATGATGCACTGGAACTGTTCGATGAAATGTCTGAAAGAGGAGTGGCACCTGATGTCACGTGTTATAATATCTTAATTGATGGGTTTCTTAAGGAAAAAGATCACAAGACGGCTATGGAACTGTGGGACAGACTGTTGGAGGACTCTTCTGTTTATCCGAATGTTAAGACTCACAACATCATGATTAGTGGTTTGAGCAAATGCGGAAGAGTAGATGATTGTTTAAAGATATGGGAGAGAATGAAACAAAATGAGCGTGAAAAAGATTTATATACATATAGCAGTTTGATACATGGGCTGTGCGATGCAGGTAATGTTGATAAGGCTGAAAGTGTGTTTAATGAGTTGGACGAAAGGAAAGCCTCGATTGATGTGGTTACATACAATACTATGCTTGGTGGGTTTTGCCGTTGTGGGAAAATTAAGGAGAGTTTGGAGTTGTGGAGAATCATGGAGCACAAGAATTCAGTTAACATAGTGAGTTATAACATTTTGATTAAAGGGTTGTTGGAGAATGGGAAGATCGATGAAGCAACAATGATTTGGAGGCTTATGCCTGCCAAGGGCTATGCAGCTGACAAAACTACTTACGGTATTTTTATTCACGGGTTATGTGTGAATGGTTATGTGAATAAAGCCTTGGGGGTGATGCAAGAGGTGGAGAGCAGTGGTGGGCATCTGGATGTTTATGCATATGCGTCAATTATAGACTGTTTGTGCAAAAAGAAAAGATTAGAAGAAGCGTCAAATTTGGTAAAAGAGATGAGTAAGCATGGCGTGGAGCTAAATTCTCATGTCTGTAATGCATTAATAGGTGGTTTAATCCGAGACTCAAGACTTGGTGAGGCTTCCTTTTTTCTGAGAGAGATGGGGAAGAACGGTTGTCGCCCGACTGTTGTATCCTACAACATTCTTATTTGCGGTTTGTGTAAAGCAGGGAAATTTGGTGAAGCATCTGCTTTTGTGAAAGAAATGCTTGAAAACGGATGGAAACCAGATCTGAAAACTTATAGTATACTCTTATGTGGTCTTTGCCGCGACAGGAAGATCGATTTGGCCCTTGAATTGTGGCACCAATTTCTTCAATCGGGACTCGAAACCGATGTGATGATGCATAACATACTAATTCATGGTCTGTGCTCTGTTGGGAAACTTGATGATGCAATGACTGTCATGGCAAATATGGAGCATCGGAATTGCACTGCAAATCTTGTAACCTACAACACCTTGATGGAAGGATTCTTCAAAGTTGGAGATAGCAACAGAGCCACAGTGATTTGGGGTTACATGTACAAGATGGGGTTGCAACCTGATATTATATCCTACAATACTATAATGAAAGGGTTGTGTATGTGCCGCGGAGTGTCGTATGCTATGGAATTCTTTGATGATGCTAGAAACCATGGCATTTTTCCAACTGTTTACACCTGGAACATACTTGTTCGAGCTGTCGTGAATCGCTAATGTGATGAATATTAAAGGAAACCTTAATCTGTTGCATATTGCTGTATAACTCTCTAGGGTTCAGTTTGACCCTGGATGATCTCTGGGCCAGCTCAGCTAGCTTTGCGTGATAAGGTACAATGCTCTGACCCTGAATCTTTGTTTTGGAGGTTGAATTGTATGTCTCGGTGCTTGGAAGTGACAGGAGGTAAACTGCAGTAAGTCGATAAGAATCAAGTTAGCTATATCATCTGATGAACTAGTATTATACATACATACATACATCAAAAGCATTTGGGTGATACACATTAGTTTGAATGATTCGAGTAAACATCATCGAGATCTGATATTTGATGATGCAAAAGAAAAGCTGTAGCTTGACGCATCAAACCTAAAGTGATAAGTTTCACACTTTGGGTCTATGCCATCAAGTTATATTCATCTCTTTCGATTAATACAGAGTTTGTCGGCTTCTATCGTTCATTCCTTCTTGTTTTCCTTTCCCTTATCTGCTTCTGATAATAATGTCTGCTCGTATACGAATTGAGTGAGCAGTGGGACAAGGATAGCTCCAAGAATTGCGACTTTTCTCCAATCCGGTGAAGAAACGAAGGAATCAGCAATTGCGAGAACCACAATCCCAATTAACCCGAGGTAAATATTCCTTCTTGACTTTGATCCTGCACTTTCTTTGGTAACCTCTTGTATTTTCTCAGTTTCCTCTCTAGCTTGCTCTCTATCCACTGGTTTTTTGTCACGTAAGCTTTTAAAGAACAATCCTTCATTCCTGTCTACTTGAATCTTCTCCTCAAACTCAGCCAACTTATTATCGTTCTCCTCGATCTCTAATCTGTTCAATCCCGCAGATTCCTCAAAAGCTTGCATCTTGCTTTCGATATTCTCCAGTATCTGCTCAATCACCCGGAAAGAAAAACAATATCAGCTTATCTATCGTTCTGTTCCTGCAATATCATCGAGCAAATCACAATATCTGAAAGCTTCTGAGTTCACTTGATCTAGAGAGTAAAGACAATTCATAAGGATCAAACTGCATCAGAGAATTAAGGTAAGCCATTGAAACAAGACATTCTACTGTTCTAAAACTGTATTGTGCACAGGTTAAGACTATTTCCATATGATACGAGATTTCAAAATGTTATCGTTTTCAACTGATACATACCCTTGTGCTAGCTTCGTCAAGGTCTTTCATGGCGTCTTCTCCAACCTTGTCAAACTCCGCATTGGCTTCTTCAGCAAACTTGGTGAGATACTCTGATCTCTCGTCCAAGAAATCCGTCAAACGGACCTTCGATGTCTGAATCATGGCGATCCTAGCTAAGAGTTCTTGCCTGCGAGTATCGCCTTCGGGTTTTGGAGGGTCGGGATCAGAATCAGAATCTGAAGTTCCGTCTCCCGATTTGGAGAGACAGAGAAATTGGGGTCGGGAAAGAGAATGTCTCGAGGCATTGAAAAGAACATGAAAGTTTGGTGTTAAGGTTGTCTGAAATGCATGAAGTGTGTTCATCATCTTCTATGTTTTCTTCAACGAAGAAGAAGAAGGCTCGTTTCAGAGTAACCCACCTCTCGTTTTTTAATTTAGTTTACGCATTATCCAAAACCAGTTTTGAGTTTTAAAGTATTTGCATAAAAGACCCTATATTTGAGACATTATTATAGATTGGCTCTAATATTTCTTAATTACATTAAAGTCATACTTCCACACATAAATTTCTTTATAAATTGGCCATATTCAAAGTTTTGAGCTTATAGGTTTGCTATATTTAAATTCACACTTACACAGAATAATTTCTTCATCGAACCTCTAATTATGTGTTGTAAATGACCAGAGAACCTCTAATTCACACTACATACGAGTCCTAATCCGAGTCAACAACCGGCGGGTTTACGGGTCAACCCGAAAAGGTTGATTCTTCTCATTTTTTTCCGCTAAAAAGTATAATTTTTTTGAAACAGCTTTTCGAATTTCTTTACTCACGACGACCCTGTTCGTTTGGATGCTTTTTGTTTCTCATGGTTTATAGAGGAATTGAGACCTCTGTTCTAGCTCCGGCAAGGTTCCTTTTTTGTCGGACTGCAGTCTCAATCATGTATTTCCGAGTTCTCTTGACGCCGTCCTCGGCCATGTTTGATTCTTTCTCCTTTGTACGTCGTTTGAGTTATTCCCCGGATTTGGGTCGTCGAATCTATGGACATGTTTTGCCCAGCCATGATCAGATACATCAACGTCTCCTAGAAATCTGTTTGGGGCAATGCAAATTATTCAAGAGTCGCAAAGTGTTCGACGAAATGCCTCAAAGACTTGCACTAGCCTTGAGAATTGGCAAAGCTGTCCATTCCAAAAGCTTGATACTTGGAATAGATTCAGAAGGTAGATTAGGTAACGCCATTGTGGATTTATATGCCAAGTGTGCACAAGTTTCTTATGCTGAGAAGCAATTCGACTTCCTTGAAAAAGATGTAACGGCGTGGAACTCAATGCTATCGATGTATTCCAGCATTGGGAAACCAGGAAAGGTCTTAAGGAGTTTTGTATCATTGTTTGAGAATCAGATTTTTCCAAATAAATTCACTTTTTCGATTGTTTTATCAACCTGTGCCAGGGAGACTAATGTAGAGTTTGGTAGACAAATTCATTGCAGTATGATTAAAATGGGGCTAGAACGCAACTCGTATTGTGGAGGGGCTTTAGTTGATATGTATGCCAAGTGTGACCGTATTAGTGATGCTCGACGAGTTTTTGAATGGATAGTGGATCCTAATACAGTTTGCTGGACGTGTTTGTTTTCTGGCTATGTGAAGGCTGGTTTGCCAGAGGAAGCTGTCTTAGTATTTGAAAGGATGCGGGATGAAGGCCATCGGCCTGATCATTTAGCTTTTGTGACTGTTATAAATACGTACATCAGGTTGGGGAAGCTAAAGGATGCACGTCTGTTGTTTGGGGAGATGTCAAGCCCAGATGTGGTAGCGTGGAATGTAATGATTTCAGGGCATGGGAAAAGAGGATGTGAGACTGTGGCTATTGAATATTTTTTCAATATGCGGAAATCTAGTGTTAAATCCACCCGTTCTACCTTAGGAAGCGTTTTGAGTGCTATTGGGATTGTAGCTAATCTTGATTTAGGTTTGGTAGTTCATGCAGAGGCTATTAAACTAGGTCTCGCTTCCAATATTTATGTCGGCAGTTCTTTGGTTAGCATGTACTCGAAATGTGAGAAAATGGAGGCTGCTGCAAAGGTATTTGAAGCTTTGGAGGAAAAAAATGACGTCTTCTGGAACGCGATGATAAGGGGTTATGCACATAATGGTGAATCCCACAAGGTTATGGAACTGTTTATGGATATGAAATCTTCTGGTTATAACATTGATGACTTTACCTTTACAAGCCTTTTAAGCACTTGTGCTGCATCACATGATCTAGAAATGGGAAGCCAGTTTCACTCAATCATCATCAAGAAGAAGTTAGCAAAAAACTTATTCGTAGGAAATGCATTAGTAGATATGTATGCAAAATGCGGAGCTCTTGAAGATGCAAGGCAAATTTTTGAGCGCATGTGTGATCGTGATAATGTAACTTGGAACACAATAATTGGGAGTTATGTCCAAGATGAGAATGAGAGTGAAGCTTTTGACTTGTTCAAGAGGATGAATTTGTGTGGTATAGTGTCTGATGGAGCATGTTTGGCTAGCACACTTAAGGCATGTACACATGTTCATGGTCTTTATCAAGGAAAACAAGTTCACTGCCTCTCTGTCAAATGTGGCCTAGACAGAGATCTTCATACTGGTAGCTCGCTCATTGACATGTATTCCAAGTGTGGAATCATCAAAGATGCACGTAAAGTTTTCTCTTCTCTGCCTGAGTGGAGCGTTGTGTCAATGAATGCTCTAATTGCAGGTTATTCTCAGAACAACTTAGAAGAAGCTGTAGTTCTCTTTCAAGAAATGCTGACCAGAGGTGTTAACCCATCTGAAATCACTTTTGCCACCATTGTTGAAGCTTGTCATAAACCAGAAAGTTTAACTCTAGGAACGCAATTTCATGGTCAGATAACAAAGAGGGGCTTCTCATCTGAAGGTGAATATCTAGGGATTTCCCTTTTGGGCATGTACATGAATTCACGTGGAATGACAGAGGCTTGTGCACTCTTCTCAGAGTTATCAAGCCCTAAGAGTATTGTTCTTTGGACGGGAATGATGTCAGGTCACAGTCAGAATGGATTTTATGAGGAGGCCTTGAAGTTTTACAAAGAAATGCGTCATGATGGTGTTCTACCTGACCAGGCAACATTTGTCACTGTTCTTCGAGTGTGTTCTGTCCTTTCCTCTTTAAGAGAAGGTAGAGCTATCCATTCTCTTATTTTTCACTTGGCCCATGACTTGGACGAGTTGACCTCTAACACCCTAATAGACATGTATGCTAAATGTGGGGACATGAAAGGTTCGTCACAAGTTTTCGATGAAATGAGGCGTAGAAGCAACGTTGTCTCATGGAACTCCTTGATCAATGGATATGCGAAAAATGGTTACGCTGAAGATGCCCTGAAAATCTTTGATTCTATGAGACAATCCCATATCATGCCAGATGAAATCACTTTCCTAGGTGTTCTTACAGCTTGTAGCCATGCAGGGAAAGTGTCAGATGGACGAAAGATTTTTGAGATGATGATTGGTCAATATGGTATTGAAGCGCGTGTAGATCATGTAGCTTGTATGGTTGATCTTCTTGGGAGATGGGGATATCTTCAAGAAGCTGATGACTTCATAGAAGCACAAAACCTGAAACCAGATGCAAGACTTTGGTCATCTCTTCTTGGTGCATGTAGGATTCATGGAGATGACATTAGGGGAGAAATTTCTGCCGAGAAGCTCATTGAATTAGAACCACAAAACTCGTCAGCTTATGTTCTTCTTTCGAACATATATGCCTCACAGGGATGTTGGGAAAAGGCCAATGCTTTGAGGAAAGTCATGAGAGACAGAGGAGTCAAGAAGGTACCTGGATATAGCTGGATTGATGTGGAACAGAGAACACACATTTTTGCTGCAGGAGACAAATCTCATTCTGAAATAGGAAAAATCGAGATGTTCCTCGAGGATCTTTATGATTTGATGAAAGATGATGCCGTTGTCAATCCTGATATCGTGGAACAAGGTTCTCTTGATTGTGTGTAATAAAACAAGGACACACTAACGGTGAGCAGCATCTCGACCATATTTGATTTCGTACAGAGCTGAAGATCACCAGATATGTTCACAAAATCAGATACAATGGTAGGAGCTCAAATTTCATACGAACATGCGACTATGTTTCTTTCGCCTTTGGTGATGTGGACTAAGTTTTCATGTAGCCAAGAAAACAAGGCTTTATTCTCGTTCCTTGAGTACTATCAGATCAGGTAACTGGGTTTGTTTGCAGCCAAAGCTCAAGGTCTTATAGGAAATGAGACGAAAATCCAAGTGAAGGAAGAGAGGGATCCATCGAAGGAGACCCAATTAGCACAGTACAAATATCTGACATGGCGAGAACAAAAGGTGATTTAATTTCCTTTGTGTAATTTGTGCATGTTTGAACAGACACTGTATCTCTATCGTTACAGTAAATCTTGTTTGTTGCTGGCAGGAATGTGGACTTGGTGTGTTTTTACAAAACTAGTTGGTGTAAGAGAGTATGATGATTATTTCCATTAGCACGAGTGACAAACGAAGATGGTCTTTTGAAACATTATCTTTTTAGTATCTGCTTTCCTTTTGTTTGTGTCCCATGCTGAGTTTAGATTCACATTACATCAGTCTCTATCTTCTGGTGGAGACTTACTTACTTATAAGCGACATAGAAGCAAGTGACAACTGATGGACACATGTGAATGCTGAGTTGTTTCTAGACATTTCAACTCTGTTCACGAGACTTTTTTTATGTACTCATTTCAGATTTCACATTCCTCTGTTGCAATAAAACACCAAAGTGAGAAGAAGACAAAGTGGGTCCTGGTTCTTGACTCCGATCCAGAAACAGAAAATTGATAAATGCACAGCTCATAATCCAAATGGATCAAGAACAACATGAACAACTAAGTTAATTTGCAACATATCAATAAGCTTACATCTTCTCACAGTTTAGATTTTACATGTGAAAAGTCATTTCACAAAACCTGCAACTAAGTAAACAGACATAAGAATCACTAAAGAACGATCAAGTAAACAAGAGGGAAGAAGAAGAAGAGAAAGTTCCTAAATTTACACCACAACACAAGACAACTTTTCAACACCAAAACCAAACTACTCACTACTTCTTGCCTTGTTCAATAGCACATTCCTCTGGAACCACGGCCATTGACCGCCTAACACGGCATATCGTCCAGAGATACAAACCCAGCAGTGCCCCTAAGGCTCCACAAGCTGCACCAAAGATCAAAGCACCAAGCATTTTCCGCGTACACTCACTTCTCCCTCGACCATTTTCCTCCTCCTTTGAAACTTCATTCGGTTCAAGCGGCACTGAATGCATCCACATCGGAGGAGGATGTCTTATTTCAAATCTCCATGAATGGAGAAAATGTGCCTTGGAAGAAGAGTTCCCATTGGCAGAGCTTAAACCCACAGTGACTTCACCACCTTTCCATAACTTGGCCAAGTCTACCGAGAAAGAGAAGAACGGATCAAACAGCTTTACCGAACCAGATTTTCTGAATCGAACCATCATTCTCTTAGAACTTGCCTCATACTCAATCATACAGCTCAGAGTCCTTCCATTGTCCATCATCAAGTCACCCACAAACGAAAGGTTTCTAATTTCAGCAGATTCAGGTCTACCAACTAAAATTCTTGCACTGTTTCCTGTCCTGGAGATACCAAACTCGACAGCAACAACTGTCTCGTTCTTTGCATATTGTGATAAAAAACCTAAAGCAGAGGAACTGTTGTCCTTCTTACCAAACAGACTAAGATCCAAACTAGATGGAACCATTACAAAAGCCAAGACATCATCACCAATCTCGTTGGACATGGAAGAAAACGAGAAGTGAGTAGAGAAAGATCTCGAATTCCTCTGTTTACCTTTGAAAAGATTGATGGGTTTCTTGTAAACGACTCGACCAACGCTTCGAGTCACTGAGTCAGTCAGCTGAATCAAAGAACTGTCATTGACCAGCTTCGAATCTCCAAACAGAGCAACCCTCTTGTCAAAGCTCGGAGATTTTACAAAACCATTGAATGAAAACAAGGAATTTTCATCTGCAGCCACCGTTCCATGTATCTGAAAGCACAAAAGGAACAAAAAAGATAAGGTTTTGAACATGGCCATAGCTTAACTGGGACGAGAAACTGGATCTCTCTCTCTTCTTTAGTTCTAAATGGAATTTTCTAAGATTCGAGAAAGAATTCCACTCTTCAAGAAGAAATAATTATTTTTTTTAGTAAGTGGAGTGTTCTTGTTTTATGTGAAGAAGACGTTATACAGCTAATTGACACAAAAAGTAAATATCATCTTCTGGAGAAAGCAGAGACATTGATTCGCCCTCACAGACACACTCACTTTCTCTCTCTGTCTTAGTAGTGGTTGCTGACTAAGGTTGATTTTAGTACCATTAAGTTTTGCTTATACGCAGTTAGAATTAGTATAAATTATTTACATATCTAAGGACAGATCGATTGTTCAAATCTATAAATAGTACTAATGTAAACTAACTTTTTTTTTTTTTTTGGTTAACAAA
>Ga0041059_1002349_pt1 | contig 14244 bp, 11 predicted proteins | sample AraColnosormetaG_FD_56232 | JGI IMG/M metagenome (GOLD analysis project Ga0041059, IMG submission 56232) | Arabidopsis roots microbial communities from North Carolina, USA - Col MF nosort | ecosystem: Host-associated > Plants > Roots > Unclassified | place: USA: North Carolina | collected...
TTTTTTTTTTTTTTTTTTTTTTTTCCTCCGGTCACGTCTTTTTCAGTAATAGTCTAATAGAGATAACTTCCTTAATTATTGCTTTATTAGTTGAAATGAAATCCCAAGTAAACTGTGGTTATTATAATTAAAAATTGCAAATTGAAAATATATAAATCATTGTTTCGACTTAATATAGTATCTTTTAAAACTGTTAGACTGATTTGTATTATGCATTTTCTTTTTGATCAAACAGATTGTATTATGCATGTTTTTTGTAGTTTTAATTGGTAAATTCGTATGGTTGTGATAGTAAATGTACTGAAGTATTTTAGTTGGAAACCTTAAATAAAGGTGAAGAAAAGATTTCGTGATTTACGCAAACGAATAAATTGATGGGCATTGTCAGCTGGTGGCCTATCACCATCGCCTAATTAAAGGTATATATTTACTATTGAGGATGTGTTACCACTTTACCAGTTACCCATTATTGTGATCAGATTCAATAATCCATTAAAGGTTTTGGTCAGAGTAATAACATTTTCCAATATAGTGTTTGACTGTTTTCTTTGTGGCTTGTGAGTTACATATGTTGTCAATGGATACTATATTTTTACAAACGTATACTAGCTAGTGCCATCATATATCCAACGAATTTGATGATATTCAACTATGCAAAGTTCCTTGTATTTTGGAACAAGTTCGTATTATCAACAAACCTACAGTGTATGATTAAATTAGAGCACTTTGTTTTCATTTTTAAATAGAATGCACTAGATTGCATATTGAAACTCATTAGTGTTGTAAAACTCGATGTGTTTTAGGCTCCTTCCTTTATTGGTTCAGGCAAACCGCCAAAAAACGGCACTGGTTTTGGGTGACATGGCCTTGAAACGGCACAAAGTTCCCTTCTCCTATCAATAGACGCTCACATAAACCATTTTCGTATTTATCTGGAAACAATATTAGACCGTCAGATCAAAGATTAATGGGTCACACCTCATCTCAACGTTCCAGACTGTTGCAACTACGTGCACCAGACCACAGCGGAATTCTCACCCTTCTCCTCTGTTTGTCTATAAAATGAGAATCAACCGTTTATTCTGTCCATTCCCTCCATTTTCTTGTTCTCGAAAATCTTCACGCGACTCCATTGAAAGAAGAAGAATCCTATAATCAGGACAGAAAATTAGGGTTTCGATGACGATGAAGTGGGGTCACAGTTGCAGGAGATGTAAGCAGATCAATGTCGTGACTGATCACGTTACGAGGAGGACACGATGCTTCGGGTGTGGTCTTGAATTTAAATATCGCCCGATCGGAGATCTTTCCCCTGTAGCAGAGAACGATACTGTTCGTCTCCCTGATCCGACGAACACACTTTTAAGCAATACTGATCTCTCCATTGTCACCACCGAGCACAAGAATGGTTCTTTCGATGATTCCTTGTCCCTTAATCTTGGAAATTCGTCAAAACCTCGCTTGGATCCAGTCTCTATAGCCACCGCCAAGCTGATGAATGGGTCCTCCAATGATTTCTTGTCCCTTGGAACTTCACAGAATTCAGAGACGATTACTGCTTCTTCCGATGAATTCTTGTTCTCTGATCTTGGACATTTGCAGAAATTTAGCTTCGATCCCCTCTCAATGGCCTCCACCAAGCCGAATAAAGCTCTGTCCATCGTCTCCATCGAAGCTATTTCCAATGGGTACCGTTTTTTCTTTTCTTAGTAGACAAGAAGCTTCTTTTTCAAAGAAGTTTTTTAAATATCGCTTCATCCATTATTACAGGTTGAAACTTCCTGCGACAATCAAGGTAATTAAGCCTTTCGTTCGTCTCTGGAGGTATAGTTAGTAACTTAGTATACACAGATAAGTTTGAATTGGTGTGTTTCTTGATCTGCAGGGTCAGGCTAATGAGATCTTTAAGGTAGTGGAGAGTTATGCCAGAGGAAAGGAACGAAACGTCCTTTTTGCTGCTTGTATCTACATTGCTTGTCGAGACAATGATATGACTCGGACTATGCGTGGTATATATATTTGAAACCTGAAAGATTCTTGTTCCTTTCTTGGTGTAGCTTCTGCCATTGTAGCTGAATCAGCTTTTTCAAAACCATTTGTGTAGAAATATCTAGATTTGCCAATAAAGCCTCAATTTCGGATATTAGTGAGACAGTTGGGTTCATAGCTGAGAAACTGGAGATCAACAAAAATTGGTATATGAGTATCGAAACTGCGAACTTTATAGTGAGTTTGTGCATTAAGCTTTTGTTGCATTGAACAAATAGTCAGTAGCTCTAGTTTACTGACATTGTATTCATCTGCAGAAGCGGTTTTGTTCTATATTTAGATTGGATAAAGAAGCAGTTGAAGCTGCTCTAGAAGCTGCGGAAAGTTATGATTATATGACTAATGGGTAACTTACATTATCTGAGCAGTTCCTGGAATTTAGTGGATGAGTAAGCTCTAAGCAGATGTATGATGCAGCAGACTTAAAACCCATATATTTCTACTTATTGCAGTTGCAGCCGTAGGGCTCCTGTATCAGTTGCAGCAGGAATCGTATATGTCATTGCTCGACTTTCTTATGAGAAGCATCTGCTCAAAGGTCACATTTAAATCTCAATCTATATAGCAGCCCTTAAAGCAAAGTCTGATCAGCTCTTCTCTTTCTCTAACATATTGACACATAATGAGTTGCAGGTCTAATAGAAGCCACTGGAGTTGCAGAAAACACGATAAAAGGAACATACGGGGACTTGTATCCAAATCTGCCAACAATAGTACCCACGTGGTTTGCCAATGCAAATGACCTGAAAAACCTTGGAGCTCCTTAGATCTTTATGTGCGAGGATACAAACAATCTCACTCAAAGAAGCTTTCGTCTTTCCCTTTTTCTTTTTTCCTGAGCCCTTATAAGATTCTTCCTAGAACCCTTTACACATAATACCTCATGAATACGCATCATCAAAGTTACTCCAAGTGTATGTAAACTCTCAGTTTGATTCGACTTTTTCAAAAGAATACAAGATCATTCCGGTTTTTTGTTACATTTTATGATAAGACAGGGAGGTCTATAGAACTGAAGGAAAAGAAACTGGCACGGCCCTGAGCGATATGACAGAATGTTAATGGTGCAGCTATGCGCTTTTGCAGGACTTTAATATCTTCTTTGCTTGGTGGAGAGTCCCTGTTAAAGAATATGAGTATATTTAGTAAGACGCATAGTGAAAAACTTGCATTCATAGTCGAACTTCAAACTAACAAAAACGCTTACCCCGAGAAGCAAGCCACAAAGCTTGGTTCACCAGGAGAAGACTTCTTGAACCGGCTGTTTGGTAGATACACGTCAAACACCGCTTTTGCATCACAAATCTGCATATCTCCCAAGAGTTTAGTTACAGTATCATTGTCTGCAGGACATTCACCAGCACAAGCTGACTCTTCTTCACCATTCGGTCTTGCAGCATCCTTTAACGTCCAAGAAACTCCATGCCTACCTAGGATGTAACCTAGACCCTTCAAGTATCTATAAACCTCGTAGTTTTCCCAAGAGCAACCGCTTTTCTCCTCTGCAATTTTCTCATACAAGTCCTTCAATGGGATCACTATGTCATCCTCATTACCTAAGATCTGTAACTCTCCAATTTCACTCAAATACCTGCAAAGGGAAGAAGAATAAACGAAAAAGGAAGAGACTTTCATCAGATCTTTGGTAAAGACTGATCTAAAAAACTTGTAAAATATTTAGTTTGCCACATACAGAGCCTCTTCTATGAAGCAATATGTCTTTCCACTACGAATGATTCCAGTTGTCGTCCAAAGTTTTCCCCTTTTAACCTCAACTTCCGCCATTCCTAGTTCAGTAATCCAACGAGCCTTGGAAGATCCTACTCTACATTTTGCAAACACAAAAAACAAAAAGAGAAACTGAGTCTAAGATTAGTTGACTTAGCAGTTTATGATTTGGGCAAAAGTAAATCTAAATTCACCTGAACTGTAACTTGGGCACTGAACCACCAGAATGAAACTCTTCGTCATCATCGTTTGGAAAACCACCTTCGTTTTCGCTCGAAGAAGAAGCTTCCCAGTCTTTTTCCTCCATAAGCTTAAAGTATGAGATGTTCAAGGAGGCAATTCGTCGAACAGTTGGTGTACAGCTAAATAGGTCGTGCCGTGTCGTGTGTCTTCTTTCTCTTTTCCTTTGGTTTTGAATTTTATTGTACCGAATCGACAAATAAGGAATCAAGACCCGAACCAATTAAACCGGTTTGAGTAAGTGGAGAAAAAAACTGATTTTAAAATGTTCGAATCCTAAACCCTTGACATTCTTCTGCTGAGTTCTCCTGAAGCTCAAACTCTCAATAAGTATGGCGAACGACCAGGAGATGAGTGGATGGACTGATCTTCTCCATTCTTCGACTAAGCTTCTGGAGCAAGCGGCTCCTTCTTCTCAGTTTCCTCCTCTTCAGGTCCTTCTACTAACCACCACTCTTTTCGATTTCGAACCTCCGTTTGTCTGTTGGCTTCTATTATCACGATGAGCTTGATTCGTAATGATATATCCGTGGTTTATAGAGGAATTTGGATCAATTGGAAGCATTGTCGAGGAAACTCAAAGCTAAAACCCTAAGAAACGAAGCTCCTTCACAGTCTATTGCTGCCACTAGGTACTACAACTTCGATTTTCTCTTTCTTTACCTAGGTCTTGCGTTTTAGTGAGTCCCCGAGAATTCAATATTGGTCACTCAATTTAGCCATTAAAGAGTATTGGAGTGCGAGATTGAAGGTAGGTCCGACGAGCTTAACATCGTAGAATCCTCTGGTCGATAGTTTGATTCTGGTGTCTTCATTTTTGCTTGGATACGCAGACTACTTGCACGGGAGGGAATCAATGCAGATCAATTATCTCGTGATCTTAAGTCATTTGAGTTGAAGGTGAGCATTTTCTCTATTTCCTATCTATATCTACTAGCTTATGTTGCTCTTCTGTTCTTTGGATAATTTGACATTTTATCTGTGTACTGAATTACCTTTGCCTAAGTTTTTCTTTTGGATTGTTAATAGACGACTTTTGAAGATGTATTCCCTGCGGAGACAACAAGTGTTGAAGAATACCTGCAACAGGTTTTCTATATCTAAATGCTCTTCGAGAATTCCCTTTTCTTTGATTACACTACAGATTGTTCTATATGCATCTTCTTTGTCTTTAGGTTCATGAAATGGCAATGGTATCGGCTATACAGGAGGCCCAGAAAGATAATGTTCGAAGCTTTAACAACTACATGTTGAAAGTGTTGGAGGTCAGTATTGCGACTATCACAAATTGTTTTGACTTGATTTCCGTGTTAGTTTCATCTGTCACATCTTTTGCCTTTAGACAATGTTCTCCTGTTTGTAATGGTTTTAAAGTTTTTCCTCTCGTCTTTTGCTTCTTTTCATTATGCTATTACAGTCAAAGACTCGTAAATGTCTAAATGATAAGCATGAGACCGTAATTGTTAATTGGAGGAACATGTTCTTTATCCCTAGATATTTATGGCATTGTAGTTTGAAAATTCTTTGCGTAGAAAGTTAGAAGCTGGTTGAGTTGCTTATTGCTAATTAGAAGGATATGTTTTTTGAATTTATTCAGGTTCTTTCTCATATATACTTCAACGTGAAATCTGTTTATGGCAGGAGGACTGTATAAAAGAAAAACGTGACTTTCTTCACAGCCTTAGCAAAACTTCAATGTTACCTAAGACCAAGATGATCAATTCAAGTAGAGGCTCTCATGCTGGTTCACTAGTGCCTTTGAGTCCCCAAGTATCTTCAAAACCTGGAACGGAACTCGTGTCTATGACTAACAAACCCATTCATGAGAAAAAGGCATATGTCTATGCCGAGGTTGTGAAAAAACTAAACTCTGCAAGAGAACGAGGCTTGCCATTTAAAGTATGACCTTCGAAAACCTCCTTGTAAATTCTATAATATTGGTGCATTTGAATGTCGTCCTGCTTGATAGTTGTAGCTAAAAATTCTGCATCTTTTGTTACTGCTCTTAGAAGTGAAGCTAAACCTATAATATATATGTAAACCCTTCACCTTTTTATGATAAGTGCCTTTTGTTCAGCATTAATCTAACTAGTTGACCTTGTACTCATTTGTTTAACTCTGCTTCCTACTAATTTATTATTTGTGTGTTTGTATAGCTTGCAACATTGTTCAACGGTGCATATGAAAGTCTAGAAATTGATTTGACTCGTGGAAAATCAGTCAACATGCAAAAATTATGGCAGCTTATTCAGGTGATCTTTTGATTGGAAGATTCCTTTTCCTACCAGTGGCACCTTAAAAGTCTGTTCTTACATTTCCAAGGCTTTTAACAATTTATAAAACAGGGAATGACGGGTGAAGAGTCAGCAGTACAACATGGTGTTTCCAAGAGGATGGCCCTCGTGATAGGTGCAAGACGCCACTTGGAATGTGGGCATGGGAAACATATAATGGATACAATTCAAAGTCATCCTACACAAGTACTCGTTTCTACCTTGTATTAGTTTTGCTTGGAATTGCTATTTAAGGCATGTTACATGTGTCTTGATGCATCTTTTTAATTACTTTCTTAACTTCAAGGATGCTTTCTTGAAAATATGCCCTTGATCTTTCACTGAGTTCAAGTGCGTCAATAATCACAACATGTTTCTATCCTCTCCTTTGAATCTTTGTCTAGGCTGCTCTTGGTGGATCAGTTGGAAATTTGCAAAGAATTCGTGCTTTTCTTCGGGTGAGTGCCACAGATCTAATAAAGCTTAACACGAAGCATATATACACAGGAATATTATTTTGTGGCAATCATATACATTGGTTTGTTTGCATTTCTTGATTCTTTTTCAATACTGCGCAGATTCGTCTGAGAGATTATGGGAGTTTGGACTTTGATTCAGTTGATGCTCGTAGGCAGCCTCCAGTTGATACTACTTGGCAGCAGGTTTCACATATTTTCACTCACGCTTTAAATTTTCAGTTTGTCCTCAACAATCAAGTTGAACAGTAGAATTTTCTTATTGCTGTTCCCCCAAGTTTCTTAACGTAAGAGATTGATTAAATATACCTCTTTGATTACAGATATATTTTTGCTTGAGAACTGGTTATTATGAGGAAGCTAGAGAAATTGCCCAGTCATCTCGGTCATCTCAACAACAGTTTGCTCCTCTGGTATATTGTTTGGTCTTAATAACCCACATTAATGTTTTGGAGTTGCCTTTTTGATGTCCCTTTTTTTGGCAGCTTACAGAGTGGATTACAACAGGTGGTACTGTGGCTGCACAAACCGCTGCTACTGCTTCTGAGGAATGTGAGAAATTGTTAAGGATGGGTGATCGGTTTGGCCAAACAACATATGACAAGAAGAAGCTTCTACTCTACACTATCATATCTGGTTCCCGAAGACAAATTGATCGCATCATGAGAGATTTTTCGACCCTCTTTAACACAATAGAAGATTTTCTCTGGTTCAAACTATCATGTGTACGTGACGTAGCTGGTGGATCTTCATCTATGATCGTGAATGATGGGCTAGTGCCATACAGTTTGGATGATCTCCAGGCCTATCTTAATAAGTTTGAGCCATCTTACTACACTAAGAATGGGAAAGACCCTCTGGTATACCCATATGTTTTGCTTCTTAGCATTCAGTTACTACCGGCGATCATGCACATGTCCAACGAAGCTGGAGATGAAGGGTATAACATTGATGCTGTCCATGTAGCTATATCGCTAGTGGACCATTCCATTCTCTCTGAAGGATCTGGGACTGGGCGCAAACTAAGTGTGATGGATGCTAATGCCGAGGCATCTAGCATGATTAGGCAATATGGGTCGATGTATTTGCATCATGGTGATCTGCAAATGACGCTGGAATACTATGCACAAGCTGCTATTGCAGTAGGTGGGGGTCAACAGGCTTGGTCTGGAAGAAGTAATGTTGATCAACAAAGGCAAAGGAACTTGATGCTGAAGCAACTACTGACTGAGATTTTGTCACAAGAGGATGGTATTCACTTTCTGCTTGGTGCTAGAGGTTCCGGTGAAGAAGGCGAGCTTGGAAGATTTCTGCCTGATATAAAATTGAGGCAGCAGTTCTTGATCGAAGCTGCGCATCAATTTCAAGAAGCTGGATTATATGACAAAGTAAGTATCTTTTGTACTTTTTGATCATATACTAACTACTTTAAACATGCTTTAGTAAACTGTCCGTTGGTTCTTTGTTCAATTGGAGTGCTTTCACATATCAATCATTTATTTCTTTTACCATGTTTCAGTTTTTTTTACGGTTTGTTATTTAATGCAGTCAATAGAACTACAGAAGAGAGTTGGTGCGTTTTCGTCTGCCTTGGAAACGATAAACAAATGTCTATCTGAAGCCATTTGCTCCCTTGTCCGTGGAAGGCCAGATGGTGAAAGCCGAACAGAGGGGCTTGTTCTCTCGGGCAATGACATTCTCAATTCTTACAAATATCACCCTGATGTCAGGTAAATTGCATACTTCAATGGACTAACTCATTTACTTGTCTTAAGTTTTGTAGTTGTTGAATAGGGAGGTTCTCACTGGAAGTGTTATTCTTTTATACTACAGTGCCCAGGAAAGACATCTTGTTATGGAACAAGAAACAATACTAAGAGAGCTTGAGGCAATATTATCGATCCACAAGTTGGCCAGACTAAACAAACATCTAGATGCCATAAGAGAAGTCGCGAAACTTCCATTCCTTCATCTCGATCCAAGACAACCAGACACCACCTCGGATGAGTTCCAGAAAGCATCTTCTTACTTTCAGACTTGTGTCCCTGATTTACTTAAGGTTGCTCTGACCTGTTTGGATAACGTAGCTGACACTGATGGATCAATCAGGGGCATGAGATCTAAGGTATACTTTAACAATTTGCGCCATATATATGATCAGTAGAGATCATGATATGGATATTAATCATGAATTTGTTTTGCAGATTGCTGGGTTTCTTGCAAGCAACACACAGCGGAACTGGCCTCGAGATTTGTACGAGAAGATAGCTCGAAGCTTTTGAATCTAAGAAATTCGAATACTTGTCTAAAAAAGATCTTGTAAGAAGCTGTTAAACCCATTTTTGTTACTTAACCTCGAGGATCACTTTTTGTTTTTTCTTCTTTTGGGCTCAAACAGGCATGGTTAGCAAAAGCAAAATCTTAACATAGAGATAATCACACAAAATCCAAAGATCGTATGTTAGGTTCTAAAGCATTATAATCCAAAACAAAAGAAAACAAAAACATATACCAGTTTGACTCGTGAAGGCATTGACATTATAAAAGTTTTATAAGCTGATGATTCATTACCAATGTGTGCCTCATTGTTGGTACTAGCTTCAGTTGTTTCAAGCAGCAGCTGTATCAAATCTCCTCATCATGTCACAATGAGGCGTTTCACGAACAAATCCCCATTGTTTCCTCTGCATCTCATACCTACAATTCTGACTAAGTATAGACACATAATCTCTCTCAACTTGTTCTTCCAGCGTGTGTCGATCGTTGCTATCTCGTGGATAATCCTGCTCGAATTTAGACGATTTCACAAAGTAATTGACACCTTTCTGTGTAGTGAACTTGTACTGGTAAGGATAAGTTGCAGAGAGTTGGTAAACTGGTTGAGAAGAAGGCATGAAGTTGAGCAGAAGTATGAAGACAACAGGAAGAAGCTGGAGAAGTATACGAGCATTGAAACCTGCATCAGGTGCTTGATTGTTATTAGCTGTTCTCTGACGAGTAGCTCCGAAATTAAATGATCGGAATTGAGCAGTCGCAGGAGGCATTCCTCCACCACCGAATCCTCCTCCACCGAAGAAGCTTCGGAAAATCTCGTTGGGATCGAATTCGTCTTCGTAATAGTATCCACCATTGAATCCATTACTTCTAGCAGATCGACGTGGTTGATAGATTGGTTCATCGGAGCCACTTACATCGTATTTTTTCCTAGCTTCGTCATTGCTCAAGCATTGAAATGCCTTGGAGACGGATTTGAAAGCTTCTTCTGAACCAGGAGCTTGATTCTTATCTGGATGAACTTTCAATGAGAGTTTCCGGTAAGCTTTTCTCACATCATCCACTGAACAGTTGGATTCAAGACCTAAGATCTCGTAATAATCCTTTTTAGATTTTATCTTTCTCACGATTGAGATCTGTTCTTCAGTGTAGGACATCGAAGAAGACGATGACGTTGTTGACGATCCACGTTGACGTAAAGAAGGCCGATCTGAAGAATTGGAAGAATCCTTTGCTGCTGCAGATCCAGGCGATTTTGCAGATCCTGGTTCGTCTGATTTGTTGTTGTTAAGCTCAGATACGAGATCATCGATCGGGAGATTTGGATCAAGACGACGAGCTTTAGCCAGGAATTTCAAAGCGCGAGGTCGATCTCCAGCTTCCATAGCACTTTTGCAGATTTTCAAGCACTTCAACGCATCGTCTTTGTTTCCATCCATGTTCACCCTCACGAAATCAGAACAAGCGAGCCCTAGAAAACAAGAGATTGAGAGAAGAATCAGGAGGAGTGAAAACAGAGAGTGTAGAAGACGCAAATCTCAATCATGAGACTGTACGAAATTAGGGTTTCTGCTCACCGATCGGATTTCAGATTCGAAGAATTTACAAGATGACTAATGGGAAGGTAACAACAATTTTGTTGTTAGAGAGATAAGACACAATTCCGATTAAATCTGGGATTAGCGTACCAATGTCGGTACGACGTAAACGACAAATACTAGTTCCGGTTCTGGAAAATTGTTTGAGCAATTTGGTCTGGTTTTGTTCCGGTTACAAACTTGTTAATGCATATAATCAAACCGGTCCCGATTCGGTTCAGTAATTTATGGGAAATTGTTACAAATCGATTGTTGTGGAGAGATGAGGTCTTGACGAGCCCTAATGCATCTTTCAGATTCTAGGTCATTAGCAAAACTTTTGTCTTAAAGCTGTATAGTCTACACTCTGTTGGTAATTTGTATGATAAGTCATTAGGTAGTTTTAGGTTTCATCATTCCTTACCTACAAGATGCATTGAAGTAATTACTTAATATCAAGTGGGACTATTGAAGACCTAACCAACTTTCTTATGTACTATATTGTATCAAGAAGGCCCAAGATCAATAGTACACAAGCTTGAGAGTCTTTAAAGCTGTGAGTTGTTTACTCCATGTGCTCTTATCTTCTTCTCATTTTTTTTCCTTCTGCAATCATAATGTAGTGAAATGATCATAATCTGCTTAGAGAATTTAATGCCATGACTCAGATGAGAAGTAGAAAGATTGTTTCATCTTTCATTAGTTATTTTGCGCTAACATTTGATATCTTCATATTCATTTTCGAAATCCGCACATCTGGACAGAAATATGTATTATCTTATAAATGGTTATGAAATAGTTGTCAACGTAAAAGAATTGTTAGAATGCTACCTAAATAACGTTGTGCTTCTTGATTGTGTCAACTGTTAAACACTAACAAACAACTAATCACGATTGCGTTTTTTAAATTATGAATAGAGTGGTGAGGTTTTTTTTTTTGTTTGTGGGCTGGAAAACCCATAAAATTAAAAGGCTAGTTTCTATTCTTGTAATATTAAGACTTGGCTTATAGTTTTCCTTGTTGTTAAATAAAGACTTTTGCTCATGAGGAGACACTGGGTCAAACATGGGTGACAAGTGAAGCCAATGGGCAGCTAGGGATTCCCTATTAATATATTAAATGCATGTTTCTGACCATGGAGCCAACCTTTTATTACATTAATAATTTAAGTTCACATCATATAACGTCATATATGTATATGTTATACTCGGTTGATCAAAAAAAAAAAAGTATGTGTTATAATTGACCAGCTTTCTGAATTCTCTATAGTTTATTATATATAAGAGCATGATTGTTCACAAGTCTAAAGATGTGTCTGTATGGATCTATAATTCTTCTTAATGTGAATTCTTTAAAGGCTACCAGATTTGTGATCAACATGTATTCTTTTTGGTCAACTTGTTTAAACCGCATTTATACATAAAGCTAGGTTTAAACTTTTCCGAATAGTAAACCAATAGATTAAAGGCTCTCAACAATGTTTTTTTTGGCTATCTAGCATTTGTTTAATAGCAAATAAATCATTTTAAAATGGATTTGCATACAAAGAAACAAAAAGTCTTTGAATATTTGGTGAGGAAAGGTGTAATAATTAATATTATTAAGAGTTGATAATGGGATTAATTAATACTATTAGAAGGCAGCGCAGCCTCATAAAGTGGCGATACCTTAAAACAGAGCAACTTGGATGGCTTTTGCTATTTGTGGATCCACGCACATTCGAATCAACGATGTACATACTTTATACGTTTTATTGTTAGTGTTTTTTTTGTTAAATACTTTATAAGATTATGTCTTATAATCTTTTCAGATTAGACACTAGATTTCGTTAATCTTTTGTTACAACTGCAACGAAAAATCCCGGTCTACCTCTACATATTTATAACATTGCTATATTTGTAAATTTGATTAACATTACAGAAACAACTATAACATTAACAGTCATGTAACACTAATTGTAAAATACATGTAACATTTGCATGGAAATGAAGAGAGCATAAACTTAGGTAAATAAACACAAAATTATGTAGGAAAAAAGTAGCTAAGAACATTAATCATACATGCTAAAAATACCGTTTCATTGAAATATATGTGTAATTCTGCGATTAGTATAGTATTTACAATCTTGTAATTAATGTCACATGCTCTGCGAATTAGTAACACTACATAAAAATTACGAAAAACAGAAATACAGAAAAATATATCAAAAGGTATATTTATTTATAGAAAACTTGATACAACAAAACCTAATAAAATTAGGCAGATTTATCGGGTCGGATCTTTGAACATGGATTAAATTCTCTTAAATACCACAACAACAAAACAATACGTACATACGAAAACCCACGAAAAGAGGACGCAAGACAAGACTTTCTTCAAAGTTGGATTGCGTCAAAATAATCAAAAAACGAACCAACAGATGCGAAAAGGCGGCCCGGCCCGATAACCCGAGTAAACCGGGTTTGGAGTTTTGTAACACTACATAAAAATTGCTCAGCAACCTCACACACAACAACAAACTCCCACGTTTGACAGAGAATAGAGGACGAAGGAGCCTTCACTCTCCTCTCTCTCTCTTCACCTTCCTTCGCGCCGGCGAAGATTATTATTCTCTGTTTTTTAAGAGAAAAGTAAACGGAGAGAGAGATTTTTTGAAAGTAATGTCTAATCTACTAAAGGATTTCGAGGTCGCATCTAAGAATCCGTCGCTGGAAGCTCGTCAACGATGGCGATCCTCCGTGGGACTCGTAAAAAATCGGGCTCGTCGTTTCCGTATGATCAGTAATCTCGACAAACTCGCTGAGAATGAGAAGAAGAGATGCCAGATCCAGGTCTGTTGTTTCCTCCTTCCATCACTTTTCTCTGTTTCAGTTAATTTACTCATCTCGACTACAGTTTTCGATCATTTCCTTTTACGCTATCAGATCACGATCCTTCTATTTAGGAACTTTTTTGCCATTGATGAATCCATGTGTTTGTTTGCTATTGTTAATTAGTTTTATGTTTCTTCTTCTTCTAATGTACAGTCAACCAAACGCAAAATGACGCGTAAATTTAGTGTTGAGTGAGTCTTTAAGATTGATTTAGAATGTTGAAATATTGAGTATGATCGAAATGCGTAACGGATTAGTTATTTACTACGGCTATTTAATTGCCAACAAACTTACTAGAGAGAATTGACATCATTTTTTATGTCATGCTTTCGTGTCTCCCATTATAATTCCATCGATGCACGTTTTTTTTATATTATAAGCTCGAGGAAAATTAATCCATTTTCTGGACGTTAAATCAAACTGTAATCTAATTAAGAACGATATGGTCTACAATATTCATATATAGGTGTTGACTTTTTTTGAGTCTGGCGTTATTTTTGACTTGTTGTGCAATTACCTTTGCTTTTACGTAGTTTCTAGGAAATTTCGTGGAGCGGATCCATATCGTTCTCAAACAGAGACATCAACTTTATTTGTCCACTTGCTTGCGTGGATAAAAATATGGGAATCTCTCTCTTTGAATTTAAAGTCTTTTGGTCCCGTTCTTCTCTGTTTTGGTCTTTCTTTTTCTTTCGTATTGAAATCGAAGCATTTTCATCTTTTTTTTTTTTTTTAAAAACCTAACCACTNAAC
>Ga0041059_1002350_pt1 | contig 14242 bp, 8 predicted proteins | sample AraColnosormetaG_FD_56232 | JGI IMG/M metagenome (GOLD analysis project Ga0041059, IMG submission 56232) | Arabidopsis roots microbial communities from North Carolina, USA - Col MF nosort | ecosystem: Host-associated > Plants > Roots > Unclassified | place: USA: North Carolina | collected 2013-09-02
TTACTCTTTAAAATTTTATTTCTAATGGCATACCTATGTAATTACTTACAAAAATTAAGGTTACATTTAAAATGTACTTCCCAAATAATATAGTAGGATGAAAATGAGTAGTATTTAATATTAAATATATGTAATTATTGTATAATTTTAAAAAATATTATTTCAAATAGTTATATTAAATCAGTAATAAAAATTATATTTAGTTTTTAATATAATATATATTATAAAATTGATATAAACATTCAAAATATTACTTGTAACTAGGGCGAAACCCGAGCCAAGCCGCATGCTTTTTTTTAATGTAATTTTGTTAAGTTGTATGTAGGTATTGAATGTTATTTGTCATAATTAATGATATATGTAGAACAAAAGAATTCATTAAAAATGATTGGGAACGCAATGCATTTGTTGATTTTTTTTAGAAAGATCTATATAGCTTTTATAAGTTTTGGAAGTTAATTTTTTGCTTTACGAACATCTATTTAGAAGAGTCATTAAAAACAAAAGTGAAAAGAATTAAAAATCACCGGGCGCTAATTTTTGTGAGGTTAAAGTCATTTTAGATTCTTAAGAATATGTTATATGGAGTTATCATATTTGATTTTAATGTTCCACATGCATACTTGATTCATAGGTTGAATAGGCATAAAAAGCTAAAAGATATGTTTGTTTGTTTTTCAGAAGTTGAAAGTTGAAACTTTTTTTTATAAGAGTATAGAACGTACTCAAATGATTGTTAGTTATTGATTAAGATCCATAATGACGTTAAGTAAATTTGATAAGATTTTTGAATATTTTGAGGAAGAAACTCAAAAATCTTTAATGTTTTTTCTTTAAGTTTCTTCTTCCATTGACCTTCTTCCTCGATATTTCCTTTTTGCTAAGACTTCATTCAGTTCGGAAATAAGCTCTTGAACCAAAAAAATGGATAATAGATGCACGTTAAAGAACAAAAAAACAGAGACAAGAATAAAATTGATCATTGGAGATTTGAGAGTAACCATACCTCATAGATAAATTTAATTAGATCTTAAAGAACAAACATGACATCTATGTCGTAACAAATTTTTGCTTGTTTACACATTACATCAACAATGTCACCTGTAACATTTTTTCAGCGTAAGATTCTTTTCCAAAACTTTCATATATGTTAGTGATTTCTATTCTTAATACGCTAGTTTTTTTCTCTATCAAATTTATAGCGTCAAACCAAACTGAAGAATGATAAAATACTAACTAAGTATTGTAATAATATTTTTAATCCGGAAGATCCAAAAATTGATTTTTTTTTAAGTTTGACATATTCTTTTCTTTTTTTTGTAATTTGCATATTACTTAATGATGTTTTTTATGAACTAAATGCATATTTGAGTATAAAATTTAATTAGTTTGAATAATTAGGAAGAATTTTATTTTATTATAAGTTATATTTAAATTTCATAATTTATCATAATAGTATAATATTGTTTTGGTATTTTTATACTTTGTATAATTATATATTATATTTTTTAGTTATTTTTAATTTAACCGTAGTACCACATGTTAGTTAACCAGTCATAAAACTCTTGCAAACGCTTTAACTTTTAACCATTAAACCAGTGGTTCAAAATGTTTCATTAAGCTTGAAATCGCAACCGCCCGCTTCCATAAACTCATGCATTAATAACCGCAAACGATGTGTTTAAATCAGACAGACCCTTAATCATTCATTTTGGTTGGGCCTATGCCCATAGATTTGTTCTCAAGATTATTTTTTTATTTATTTGGTTAGATTTTATAATTATAATTATAATCTATATTTGTCAATATCCTTTATATATTAATTGACAAACATTTTGTTAAGATAACTTTATCCTCGTAGGTGATTAACGAAAATGTCATGCTTATGCGTCGTTCTAACAGAACTTCTCATTTCCATTTAATTAAAGATCCAAATTTTGTTAGGATATTTACAGATTTTGCCATTAGTTTTACTTATGATTTTTTTCTCCAATTAATTTATGCTTTTGAATTTACTCACTTATATTAAAACAAAAATATGATTAATATATGCAATTAAAATATATAAATCTATACAAAAGGAAGTACTTAACATTTTGTGTATCTATTAATATAACAAGATATATATATATATATATATAGCATAACAAACATAAATATTAGTAATACATAAAATAAATTTTTCTCTAATCTTGATAATCATTAATACATTATCGTTTATCTAACAATATAAAAATCGAACACCTTTATTATCATCAATACACTAAACTTATTTAATAATTGTTTTATCCCATATATAGTGCGGGTTGTTTATCAATTTAATAAGTTATTAGCTCAATGGTTAGATGAATCAAATGTTTTTTTAAATGTCTGCCACTAATTTTGTTTTCAAGTACGAGATAAAGGTTTTGTTTTGTTCAAACTAAAGTTACTAAACACACAAGACAAGGAAGACGACCCAAACAAAAACAAAACCCAAAAGATTAAAATGAACGTACAAAAGTTACTATTTACATGTGTTTTTATCACATCTAGTTTCACACTATATAACCATGACATTTGATTATGACTAAAATAGCGGAGGTGAATCAAATCTAGCAATCCTACAAAAAAAAAGAAAAAAAATCAAGAGACTTTAATCCTCCATGAACCCTAATAGTAAAGTAGCGGCTAGTAGTTCCTGTAGCGAGGATCTAGCGGTTGATAAAGATGGTAAAATTGAGGTCCCTCTGGTTGTCCCCATTGGTTATTATTGTAGTCGGGGTTAGGAAATCCGGTGAAACCTCTGTCGTAGTTGTCGACCGGCCACGTTAGTCTTTGATTCAGGGAATAGTCATGGCTGGGATAGTGATTGCTTGTGTGCGAAGCAATGTGTCCTGAGCTCTGATTGTTTCCTGACATGCTGCGTTTTTTCCCTCTCTTATTCTTCTTTGAAAACGGTTTGCTCGCAGAGGAGGATGCAGCTTCTGTTGAAGGTTCCAAAGGTATGTTGCTAGTAACAGGAGCAACCTCTGCTACAGTTGGTGGTTTTGCCGTCTGAGATTGTTTGATTGTCGAATCGGGTTTGGACGATGCGGATCCGGATCCAGATCCATTAGAAGTGTTTCTTCTGAGCTTCAAAAGCGACTTGATTTGTTCTTCAAGGTCTCCGAGTTGGAACTCTGATTCGAGTTTATGACACGATATGCATTTAATGGCGGCTCTTAGTGCTCTAACCTGTCTGTCTATGGCTGCAACCTGTAAAGTACGCTTTGTATTACAACAATCTCTATTTGAGTTTTATTGTGATACAAGAAGTTAAGAACAAAGAAAAGGCTTAAATTTTACCTGCGTTGTAGATTCGTTCTTGGCTTCTCTATACGACTTCTCTGCAGATTCCTTTGTAATCCTCAAGGAATCGTTTATGATAGCGGATACAGGTTGGAATCTATGGACCATACCAAATGAGTATATGTAGTCTATTGCCTTGATACGATGTCCAGTTTTTATGAGATTTTGAATGAAACCTGTCGAAACAAAGCCCATATGAACAAGCCGTCTTCAGTAAAATGGCATATGTTAAAAGGATTAAACAAGCTCACAGAGTTCAGACATTTTTAACAGAAGACATCTTGTTCAACAATTGAATCTATAGGCCTAGCGGTTAGCAATAGCAGGAGAATAGAGAAAAGGGAATAACCTGGAATGGCGTCGTCCAACCCGAGAAACTGGCAAAGATCAGGAGACACAGTTTGCCAATAAGAATTATCCAGTAGACCAAGAAGGTCATCAGCCTTGAACTCTGACACAATTCCAAAGATACCAAGAAACTGTAGGAAGCAGATGACTTCTAATTGATCTCTTTTGCTCTTTGCAATTTTATCTTTCCAGTAAACGGCAAGTTTCTTCGCATCGCCTTTCACAGGATGTCCAATTTTAGGCAGGAGCTTCTTCAGCTGATTCAACAATAAGGAGCAGCTAGCTGAAGTAATCAGCATCTTGAACTCGTATCCTCCTTCGGTGTTTGTAGGACACAAAGCCATGGATGTGTCTAGAAAAAGCTTTGCTGGATCTGGTGTGCATTTGAGAGCATTTGAGAGATCCTCACTCTCCTTCAGAGGTTGCTTTTCTACTAGCTCCCTTAACATGTCCGCCTTAATGGAACCAGAGAGAATGTTAAGCTTGGTTTCGGTACCTGATGGATGAGTTGCTATGGTGTCTGGCTGATGATCTGCGCCGGATTCTTTAACTTGCTTCCCAGTAGGAACGCACACAACCTCGGGCTGCTTCACTGGATGATTTAAAGGCATAAGCAAACTTTAAGGTCGATCACACATATCTTAAACAAAAGAAAAATGTTCTGATTGAATTTATGTCTCAAAGTTTCCCCAAAGACAAAAATAGAAAGATTCATTACAGAGGTAAGCTCTTTGTGCATTTTATTGAAGCAAACTAAGCCACAGAAAACAGACACTCAAAAGTGTTACATGAGTGCAAGCCACAGGAAAGCGAATGGCGTAGAAATGTAGGGCCTAGCTGCTAATTCACTAGTAAGGTTGATACATACCTGTTAAATTCTGAGAAGGAGCTGTTGGTTCAGTTAATCTTGGACGTTTGATTACATGCTTCTGTTCATATGGAATACTAGATTTAGCTTCAGATTTCTCTACCCCTTTGGTCGTACTCTGTCTTTTTTCATAACTTTTTTGAACTGGTTCCATTGCTCTCTGAGCTGATTCATCGTTCTTCACTACAGCCAACCTTTTAAGAATTTTAGCAGGAAACATAGTCTCGGCTTTGGCCTCTTTGATGTACTTAATGGCCATGGCTGCATCAGCTTTTTTCTTCTCCCTCCTTGCTTTCTACAACAAGTCAACAAGCTTAATAACCTCACATCGACATAAACACACATCATAAGCCAGATTGAATAGAGCACAGAGAGAGAGAGAGAGAGAGAGAGAGAGAGATATTAGCTTACCTGCGCCTCCATTGAAGTTCCAGTCCCAGCAATCACTCGGGCAGCTTTATCTGAGGAATCAAAGAATTCAATCAAAAGTTCTCCTGGTCTTCCTCCTGGACAAAGCTTGTATAACCGGAATTCACAGATAAATTTCAGTGTTGCAAGATACTCTTCCTTTTTCTTTAGCGTTTCAACCGCACCTGCAGAGCAATTCACATGAAGTTACAGATTTTTGGGCAACAACTACTGATACTTAGTCTAAAAACAAGAAGCAGGCCTTACCAGAAACCTTCTCTTCTAACCCCAGAAGCCGAAACAGTTTTGGGGCATGATCATACAAAAGGAACCGCTCTACAAGGGTTAAGAGCACCCCATGAGTAGTCAGAGAGCCCAAACCGTAAGCAGCCAGAAACAACGCACAACCAAAAACCTGCGGGGGGTCATTCTTCATATTGGCTTTAGCCTTGCCTAACCAAGCAATCCCAAGTGGAGTCGCTTCCTGTTTCACCTGCGGTGTGATTTTCAGATTCATCTTTATCAGATTCTCTAACAGAACAATCCAACTATTAACTACTCTATCATCAGCTTCTCCTAAATCTTTCTTCCAGTATTCCTTAAAAGACCCTTCTATAGCATCCAAAACCACCTTTGCAGGATCCAAATACGGAACCATTCTCGCCAAGGCTGTGTTTTTCTTAACCATCTCATCTGCATTCTCGTTCAGGTATAAAGTCGAACACTTTACAGGCATTGTCACACTTAAGCCCATGTTCTTAGCCAACAACGAAACCAATGGCTCAAACTCACCTCTCAACTTATCTCCAGCGACAATCCGTTCTCTATGCTTCTCTACTTCTTCCATCTTCAATTCAAGCTCTGTTGCTCTCAAACCAAGTTCCATCAACTTCTCATCAGAAACCCTCTCCACCGATTCCATCCTCGTCGTAAACTTCTCCAACTGTTCAACTTCTCTTTTCCTCTTCTCAACCTCTGCCTTCTGTTCCAAATCAAAATCCTTCTCCTTCTTCTCAAACTCGCTCTGTTTCGCTTTCATCGACTCATCAATCAAACAAAGCTCCTTCTCTTTCTTCTCCAATTCCAAAGCTTTAACCTTTATCGATTCCTCCAACGCTTCTAGCTCCTTGGCTCGTTCCTCGAGGACGCTTCTCGTGGAATCGAAATACGATTCGATCTCTTTCCATTGAATTGTAAGTAGAAGAAGCGAATGAGCACCTTCTTGGAGAGATTCTAGGGTTTTGCGGAAGTTACGCTTGCTTATATCAACAAGCTCTAAGCCACTCGTTACCTTCTCCATCAAGCTACTCGTTAACAATAAAACCCTAATAAATTCACCACAAAAACAAAAATCAAAATCAAAATTCTCTTAAACAGAAGCAGCGAACTTTGAATTCTTCACTTTCTGCGTTCACTGTTCTCTCTCGGCGCCTGAATGTTGATAATATTTAGAGAATTAGGGTAATTTCTTTTATATCAATTTTATTTCCTTTTTATATATAATTAAAATAGCAAAATAGGAATAATATATAAGATTTAATCGGAAAATACTCATCAGTGCTCAGCGAGGGGAAATTAAGAAGGAATGATTATATTTGAAAGTGTTTTTTAGTATATGACCCTGTTCATTTGTACATCTGTATAATGCATCGAGATCCAAATGATCCATTTAGATGATCTACTTTAGATGGAAAAAGCAATTCGATAATTTTTTATTTTAAATCGTGATTTAATAGTTTTGGAGGGAAAATATGATTACGGTTTTTGCTGGAAAACGTAATTCCACAATTTTTCTGCTACATTGTGATTTTTCTAGTTTTGGTGGGAAAATATAATTTTACGGTGTTAGCGAGAAAGCATAATTCCGCAATTTTCATTCTAAATCGTGAATTTATAGTTTTGGCGGGAAAATATGATTTTACTGTTTTGGTGGGAAAACGCAGTATCATGATTTTATAGTTGTGGCGGAACATATGATTTTACGGTTTCGCGAGAAAACGTAATTATGTAAATTTCTCGCTAAGTCGTGATTTTATAGGTTTGGCGGAAAAATATTGTTTTGCGAAAAAATGTAATTTTATGATTTTGGCGGAAAGTTAATTCTCTTATTTTTTGTGGGAAAACACATTCCATAATTTTCCCGCCAAAATCGTAATTGTCCGTTTTGTTGAAAGTTGTTATTTGTGGTTTTACAATTTTTAGAGATTTTTAAAATATAAAATGAGAAAACTATAAAAAGATATTAACATTCTTTGATTTCTGATGTAATTCTTTAGTTTAATAGAGGTATTTTAATAATTTGCAATTTTTGACTAAGGCTGATGGATTCATCATCTAAACTCATCTGAATGCATCTTATAAAATAGGCTTTTTCGGATGAATTTGTCAAACGCATCTGGATGCTCCATCCAACTTATCTGCAAAAATGTACTTAAACGAACATCAGTTTGCATCTACAGCTAAATGCATCAGTCAGATGAGGAAACTAACAATCTAGACCAAAGCTACTACTTATTCACTTTTTAGCTACTAGCTAGGCTATCTTTAACCCTAGATAACTAGAATCTGCCATAGCTTGATGGATTGGAGCAGATTGAGATATAAGGTCTTGAAGATCGAGTTTGGAGAAACTATAAAAAAAACTAATCATTCTGAAACAAGGATGTTCCCTCTGCATATACTTTTTACATTAGACTGTAGAAGGAGATTAAGAGCTACTATTAACCATAAAACCAATCTAGACCAAAACTACTACTTATTTACTTTTTAACTACTAGCTAGGCTATCTTTGACCCTAGAACACTAGTATCTGCCATAGCTTGATGGATTGAAGCACGGTCTAATCACAGGTCTAGAAACCGAAGGATCCATCCTTGTTCGTTTGTAACCTGTATGGTGTGAAGATTGAGCTTGGAACGCGATTGAACCACCGGCTTGATATGTTTCCAAGTCTAGGACCTGTTGATTTGGTGATGTACCAAGGCTTGTTGGAAAGGTCGGGTTTGAGCCATGAGATGCCTGCATATGAACCTGCGGAGATTGAACTGGGACAAATGATGAGACGACATATTGGTTCTCATTTTGATTTTCCCGCGGAACCATGAACTTGACGATAAGTTCCACAGGAAGATCAATATCCAGCTTGAAGTCTTCAATAAGTTCTATAATGTCTTTCAGTTTTGCAGCATCTCTGTCTTCAGCCTAGAAGTCAACATAGAATACAACAAATATAAACCATCAACGACAATTGAATATACAGTTTGGGAAGAGATTGTCAAAAGCAAGCTTTAACCTGTGAATCAAGTCTTCTCTTTTCCTTGGTAGAGACTCTAAGAGTGATGATCTCGTCTTTCAATAATTCCAGGGGAGAAAAGTTGAACTTCAGCTTGAAGTAAAAGATAAACCGGATTGCCATAAAGTAATGGCGTTCATCTAGGAGTTTTTTAACCAGATCTGCAAAGACAAAAACGAGTAAAATATACTTCATTATTTGAGAATCACTACTGCAAGGAAGAACTGTTAAAAAGAACAGACAACTATGTCTTGCAAAATTAAAACTTACTTGGCATGGCATAACTGAGACCAAGAGATTCAAAGAGTTTCGGAGCTTGTTTAAAGTGAGCAACATATGAGGCAAATCGTAAAGTATTATCTTGACTGGTTGCATGCACCAATCCATATGCCACAATAAGTTGGAGAAAACCCCAAGCCTCAAGCGGTGACATTTGAGTACTATTTCCCATCATCCAGCTCCATCGAGTTGCCACTTGTAGTGCATCTGAAAGAAGATGTTTGCTAGATTTTACAACACGTGGTAGCTCCTCCAAAAGGGGAATCAAAGTCTTAATTACAGGCTCTGCTAAACCCAACTCTCCTCTCTGTTGAGCACCCAAGAGTTCATCGTTGACAACATTTAGAACATACGAGGCTGGATCTATCATACCTTGAAGTCCAGTAAAGACCTCATTGGGTGAAAAGGAAGTTGAGCCCTCAGGGTCCAAAAGAACATCTACATTACCCAAATGAGATGATGCTATGGTTTCTTGGACATTCGTGCTGCGAGAATCACTGCTATTTATGATTGGTGCTTCAGGGGGCTGCTGTTCAGGCTTATCGTCCAATGATAGTACATTGTTGACTGGGAAGAGAAAAAAAACTTCAATAAGCATCACAAGACTATATAGTAGAACTTGACTGTTATTTCTTAACGGTCTACAATTTTAGTATTGGTTTGCTTATAGCAGAATTAGAAATCTAGACTATATGGGATCCGGGTTTAAATGAAACTTTAAATGGCAGAACAAAAAAAAATTATGAAAAGAATCTTTATGCCACTTGAAGAGAAAGAGACGAGGGAATAACTGAATCTTTTTACTGAGAAAACTTACCAGGTGCTAGAGATGATACTCCTAGAGCCTCACATAGACTCGGAGCGTATTGGCGAAGAAAGGCGGCATCAAACAGATTTTGGACTTTGTCGGCATCAAAAGTGTAGGCCAAACTGAATGCAGATAGAAAGTGGAGAAAACCCAAAACCTCCACTGGATTCTCTGCCTTAACCAATGTTGTGTTCTTCCATTCAGTGACTGATTTGATAGCTTCTACTTGTACTTCAGTCTTGGGCTCTGGTGACATATCCATTAAACATTCCAGCAAGCAAATACTACCCCTTCTTACACTATCTGGATCAAGCTTTGTTACTGCCATCTTTTCGTGAAGACGTTGTATTGTGTTTAACACAAGCTTTGCCGGGTCAGAAGATGCTTTTAGAGCACGCAGAACATCGAGGTGAAGCTGATCACATTTCTTCAGATGCCCACGTAAGAGTAACTGCAAAGTTTTCTCGTCACATACACTAGCGTCTCGCACCAAGTCAACTTGTTGATCCGGGTTGTTTTGTTGACAAAAGCTGGCCAATTTCTTTGCATTCAGCTCATATTCCTTAACACATTTAGCCAACTTTTGTTCTGCGGATTTCAGTTGCTCATCTTTTTTATCCAACCTTTCCTCCCGAGCATCAAGCTTCTTATCTTTCAATTCAATCTTTTCTGAGCGAACATGAATTTGCTTCTTCTTCAGTCCAAGTTCTTTCTCATGTTCCGTCAATGATTCTTTTAATTTGACAAGCTCCGCCTCTTTAGATTGAAAGTCTTTCAAGCTGTCTTGAATCTTTTTAACCTCTTCTTGGAAGGACTTTAACTCCTTCTCTTTGATTTCCCAGTTTTGGAGGCACTCTCGATATGTATCTTTCACAGAGCAAAGTTCATTTTCCTTTGAAACCAATTCTGCAGTGGTTTCTTCTAAACATTTTTCTGTCGAATCCAGTTTTGTCTGTTTTGAATGTTGTTTCTCAGAGAGTTGCTGGATAGTTTTCTCTTTAGAGACAATCTCCAAGGATAGTTTACGAACAGCCTCCGCTATCTCATTGTGTCTCTCTTCTTTAATAGCAAGTTCTTCACTGTGTTCCTCGAGTAGTAACTTGATTGATTCATTGTGACCACTCCGTTCCTGAATCAGCCTTTCCATGTCCTCCAACTCCTTACCTTTTGATTCAATCCGTTGAACTGTCTCCTTCAACTCGTTATTTAGTGAGTTAACCAACTCAAGGTCCAAACTAAGTCCGTCCAACTCTTTCTTTTTAGAAACAAGTTCCGAGGACCGTATATCAAGCAGCTTCTGCTGCAAAGCTAGTTCTTCTTCCACCAACTCAATCGTCTTCCCATACTCTGCAGTTTTATCGAGAACCGCTGTAAGCTCTTTCCTCTTTCTTTCTATTTCCTCTGCCAATTCTCTACTGCGAGTTTGACTCTTTTCCAGATGCTCCATCACTACGTTGACCTCACCACGATGCCTCTCAAGATCAATATCCATCTGCTCTAATTGTTTCCCCTTCAATTCCACCTCACCCTGAGTCTTTATTAGTTCTAAGGACCGTCTCTCAAACAGCTTCTCACATTCTGCAATTTTATCCATAACCAATGTGAGATCTTTAGTCTTTCTCTCTATTTCCTCTTCCAATTTTCTCCTGTGAGTTTGAGTCCTACCCAAATTCTTCTTCTCTGCGTTGACATCAACACAATATTTCTCAAGATCAATCTTCATCTGGTCTAACTGCTTCTCTTTTAATTCAACTTCACCCTGAGTCTTTATAAGTTCCAAGGACCGTGTCTCAATCCGCTTATCACAATCAACAATTTTATTCATAACCAATGTGAGATCTTTCGTCTTTCTCTCTATCTCTTCTTCCAACTCTCTCCTGCCATTGTCAGTCCTACGCAAATGCTCCTTCTCTTCCTTAACCTCAACGCGATATCTCTCAAGATGAGTCACCATCTGTCTTAACTCTTCCCCCTTCAAATCAAGATCAACCTGACTCTTTCTCAACAACTCCACAATCTCACTAAGTTGACCTCTCTTTGACCTTTCCTCTACACTACACTCTTCCAAAGACTTCCTAAGACAACCCAATTCCTCTCTTTTCTCTTCAACTTCACTCCTAAAACCACTAGCTTTCATTTCTAAATCACCCATCTCAGCTTCCGCTGCTTCAACCACTTTAGCCCTTTCTTCAAGAGCAAAGCTTCGATTCTGTAACTCAACCTCCTTCAACACTAGTTCCCTAAACCTCAACTCTAACTTCTCACTCGCTGATTTCAGATGTTCCTCAAAATCACACCATTGGAGATTCAAGATAAGTACATCAGAGGCTTGAGACTTAATCATATCCATTGTCTTACGAATATTATTTGCCTTCACATCACAAAGCCTTATCTCGTTTTCCAACTTAATTTCCTCCATTCCGTTCAATTTCTTCAACTCCACGGAACAGAGAGTCTATAAAAGAGACAAACCCAACAAAGCAAAATCAGTTAATCACCTTTTAAATCGATAAAGCTTTCTCCTTTTTACAAATTCCAAGCCGGAGAAAACCCACAAACAGAGAAAGACCAAAGAAAGTAACAGAAAAAAACAAAAAAGAAAAACAGTACCTTTGTCGTCTCCGTACAGAACCAGAGACTGAACAGAGAAAACAGTAAGAAAATTAGGGTTTTGAAACAACAAGACGAGAAAGACAGGTTCTTTTTCGCAATTGGCAGAAATTAAGGAGTGGTGGAGAAGGAAGAATCAAACCCTAAAGCGAAGGAGAAGAAAAAAGAAAAAAGGAACCTTTGTACGACGAGTGCTTCAACGGTGTGTCTTCCTTATTTCGCAGCTTTTGACAGAGACTTGTTTTCAATTTTCGTTAAATTAATATCTTTATTTAATTACTGGCGAAAATGTGGTTAAAACACAGATAAATCTCTGCTTAAATTCGTTCGGTTCCAATTTTAACTACCAAATCTTTGCTAATCATTACTATTTCGTTTAATATAGTAATTTAGAAAACTAATTATTTTGTTCTCTTGGAGTCTAAGTAAAAAAAACATAGTATTACTTTTTGTTCTGACATGTCATATGGGATAACATGCTTTGTCTTTCTGAATGTCAAATCAAGAGCATTATGTCAATGTTCAACATTTAGCTTTCAAGTTTGAATCAATTATGAATTTGTCTTTTTTGGATGATATTTTTTGGATTTTGCCTTCTTTAGAATAGTTTGTGGATTTTGTCCTTTTTCTCGTTACAAAAATGTGATTTAACATACCTTTTATTCGTTATGTTTGGGTTTACTCAGTTATTTTTAGGATTTAATATTTTATATAAAATATATATTTTTACAAAAAAATCTTAAATACAAACATTTTTAAAAATAATATATCCGTCAAATTTTAGTAAAATACCTATTTCAAAATATTTCGAAAAAAAATGGCGACATCAACAACAATCCCTTCAAATTTTTCTTTGTTTTCAATTATATATCAACAAAACAAAAGTTCAAAGTAGAGACTAATGAGTAATAGTTGCAAATAGTTCTTTGTCAAAAAAAAAAATGCAAATAGTTATGGTTTTGATTGGTACACACAATAACGCCCATAACCACTAAAGTTAACTTTTATTTTGTACTGTTACATCTTTTCTAATCATTTATGGCTTACCATTTTTCTATACTGCTAAAAGAACCACTTTTAGTTGTTCATTGAAGTTGATTTTCATTCCTAAGATACGATTGAAATACACTAAGATGGAAGAGAAACACTAAGACCATAAAGAAAACGAAATAACATAAAAATATGTACAAGAAAATGCAAGCAGAGTGATTGATATATATTAACAAATTCACGAGCATAGGGGTTCTCTCCTAGTTACGCATAAATTCACGTCTAACTTGTCGTTTATCATACTTAAGGTGGCAATTTATTTACAATGCCTTACAAATAGATATAGTTTTCAATTAACTCTTTATTTTCTTAACTATTATCTGATAGTTACCGTAAAAGAAACACCATTGATGCAATCAATTCAAAGTTACAATTCGAATTTTGATGATGGAGAGGAGACTAAACTAATATATTCTAGATGTTTGATCTGGAGAAATTATCTAACTTAATTTAATGGTATTTTTGACAAAAATAAATAAATAAAAAATATGAAGAGATTATGAATTAACCAAAAAATCTAAGTAAAAAATATAGAAGTTAGTTTTTTGGGATAATCTTTACCAACGATCCATCTTGTTATATAAAATGAAAAATTGTATAGCGATACATCAAAAATGCCAAATTGGAATCAATGGAGGACCTGGAGGTGATTAAATCATCACAAATGCCAAATTGTGGAAGTGATGAAGATTTAAGAAACGAAAAGTAATTGCTCAGAAAAAAATGAGAGTAGATGTTATTAGCAAAAATAATGTTTGCCCAAAGGATCCAAATATTTAACAAGTTGAAAGTACTATAAGTTTTGATCAAAATGAGATTCTTTGCATACATTTTGATCAAAATGAGACTTCTCTACTATGAATTAGTTTTCAAGCCCTTAAGCTTTGATAGATAAACATGTATGTCTTGTTCAAGCATATGGTTCTTGCTGTTAAAAAAGTGAGATTCTTATTGGCTCTGAATTTGATATGGATAGGAGAAAGCAATGGAATATGTTGCTAGCTAATTCCAACTCTTTTTTTTCCTCAAACATATAATACATCGAAATATTTCTATTTTTGTCAACAACACCAAAATATTTCTAGTCTAAAGAGTTTTTATTATGAGTACATGCAGTAAATGAACATATGTTGGTTATTTATTTGCAAAAATGACAGATAACAAATTAGTAAAGAAGTTTATTTATTATCACATTTTTTTTTAAGTAGTAAATAATGTACTATCATTCACTCCATGAAAAAAAAAAAAA
>Ga0041059_1002351_pt1 | contig 14231 bp, 12 predicted proteins | sample AraColnosormetaG_FD_56232 | JGI IMG/M metagenome (GOLD analysis project Ga0041059, IMG submission 56232) | Arabidopsis roots microbial communities from North Carolina, USA - Col MF nosort | ecosystem: Host-associated > Plants > Roots > Unclassified | place: USA: North Carolina | collected...
CATTAATTTAGAAAATATGATTTTTGTCAAAAACTAATTATGTAATTTCATTACCATTGTGTATGCATTATTTAAGTTTTCTTAGTTTTGTTTTAAATTTTTATATTTTATAATATTCTGAAAACTAGCCAAGTGAATAGACCTTAGTTGTGCGAGTTGTACTTAGTTGTACCAATACAAAACATATTAATTTGTATAAATACGACAAAAAATTTAATAGTATCCATTATAAGCAATGCGTATGACTGGAGTCTTTTTGATTATAACTTGAAAATCAAAAAGAAAAAAGAATGGTATGTAATTATATGTTTTCGTAGAAGTCCATCAACATAGTTGTGCCTATTGGTTTCAGTTGTCCAGCATTTTTTGTAGATTTAAATGATTAATGAGATAAGAGAGAGAATGCATATGATTGGTTGATTTTAATAAATTATTTGGTAGCAAAAATTAAATAGAAAATTAAAAAAAAGTAAAGGAGAAGGGTAAAATTGTATTTCAAATAGGTTAGGAAGGAGAGGGGTAGTGAGAATAAGTGAGGGTTTTTCAAAAATTGATTCAACCAAAAGGGGCCAAAGAGATTAAAATCCCCTTTTTCACAAAACCAACACAAATCTCACACTCTCCTCAAAGATTCCTTCAATTCACCAAAAACCCTAAATTTTCTCATATTTCAATTGCGATTTCATCTCCTGCTGCTACTTCCTCCTCGTCAAAATCCCTCAATTGCTTCACTTCCCCATCAATCTATATCATTTAACCAAAATCCCTAACTCTTTCTTCGTCTTTCCCCCGGTCAATCACATCTCTCTCCATCACCATAACCATAAATGATGAGAGTTGAAAAATAAAATCAATTACTGGAGATAAAAAAAAACCCGTGAAGAAGACGAAGTGAATCAGAAAAATAAAAAATAAAAATTAATAGGAGTGGGATGTGGACTCGAACCGAGAAATTGGGATTACTCAAACTGTGCGTTACCACTATAGCAAGATAATATAAACAAAACTTTTTGTAAACCTGTTATTATATAATTAAAATACGTAAGGTTAAAATTTAACACTGTCAAATAATTCCGTTATGTTCATTGACCGCTGTTAAGTACCAGGTTCGAAATTACCAAAATTAAAAATATGATGGTTTTAAAAAACAACAAAAAATAAATGAGATATTTTTATTCCAAATTTAAAACTACAAGTATTAAACGATTAAATGATGGTTTTTTTTGGCTTATTTCCCTTTTAGCAAATCACCGCCATTATTCAACGCCCGTCTCTTCTTCCGTTATATTTTTGTTTAACAAAAAAATCTTTGTTAGTCAATTTAATTAAATTTTTAAATATTCGCTTTCCTTTTTTTCTCTAATTTTTCTCATCGGTCGTTTCTCTCGTTAAGCTACTATTCAACTCCGTCTCCTCACCGTCCGATAGTTTGACTTTTTTTTCCCCGATCAATTAAAACTTTGACCGGCAACAATGGGCCACTGTTACAGCCGGAACATTTCCACCGTCGACGACGACGACGAAATCCCCTCCGCAACCGCTCAGTTACCACATCGGTCACACCAAAACCACCACCAGACTTCATCATCATCATCAATTCCCCAGTCTCCGGCTACTTCAGAAGTCAACCCTTACAACATCAGCCCATTTCAAAGCCCGTTACCGGCGGGAGTAGCTCCATCTCCGGCGAGAACTCCGGGAAGAAAATTCAAATGGCCATTCCCGCCTCCTTCACCTGCGAAACCGATTATGGCGGCTTTAAGACGGCGACGAGGTACAGCACCACATCCTCGGGATGGTCCGATCCCTGAGGATAGTGAAGCCGGCGGAAGCGGCGGCGGAATCGGAGAAAGGTTAGATAAAAATTTCGGATTTGCGAAGAATTTTGAAGGTAAGTATGAGCTTGGGAGAGAAGTAGGTCGAGGGCATTTTGGTCATACTTGTTGGGCTAAAGCTAAGAAAGGGAAGATCAAAGGTCAAACAGTTGCAGTCAAAATCATCTCTAAATCTAAGGTTTGTTACAATGTGATTGGTTCCAAGATTATTGGAACATAGAAATGGTTACTGTTTCATTCGAAAGATTTGTTCTTTGTGTTGATACAATGTGTTTTCAGATGACATCAGCTTTGTCGATTGAAGATGTTCGTCGAGAGGTGAAGTTGTTGAAAGCTTTGTCTGGGCATAGTCACATGGTTAAGTTCTATGATGTGTTTGAGGATTCGGATAATGTCTTTGTTGTTATGGAGTAAGTATGTCTCTTTCATGCTTCTTATATATCAAAAGTTGTTTTATTTATAATCTCCTTGTGTTTAGATTTGGACCATTGCCTCTGTTATAGGAAAAAAAAAAGTATAGTTCTAATAGTACCAGTGGTAGGAGAAAGTTTAGGAATTGAGATGACCTTAAGATATTGACTCCAATATGATTCCAGGTTATGTGAAGGTGGAGAGCTATTGGACAGTATTTTGGCGAGGTAAAATCAAAACTAGTCCTTTTTCTGTTTTCCACCTTGAATTTTGGCATACTTAGGTTAAAGAGGTAACTTTGTGTTGCATATATATGGAGGATGATTCTGTGATGTCTATATCTTACTGTAGAGGTGGTCGATATCCGGAAGCAGAAGCTAAGCGTATTCTTGTACAGATTTTATCTGCAACTGCTTTTTTCCATCTTCAAGGTGTTGTGCACCGTGATCTGAAACCGGAGGTACACACATTGTTCTTCTACCAATGTGAATATCATAAGTAGTTGTTGCTTCTGTCTTGAACAAATGCCATACTGTTGTATCCAGAATTTTCTCTTTACAAGCAAAAATGAGGATGCAGTACTCAAGGTTATAGATTTTGGCTTGTCTGATTACGCTAGATTTGGTAATTCTTTGTTCCTCTTTCTTATACATGACTCTGCTTGTAGTATTTTACTTAGAAGACTAAGGATGGAATGTTTTTTTTTTTTTTTATGTTGGGCTTTAACTAGATCAGCGTCTCAACGATGTGGTAGGAAGTGCATACTATGTTGCACCTGAAGTACTTCACAGATCCTATAGCACCGAAGCAGATATATGGAGCATTGGTGTCATATCTTACATATTACTCTGTGGAAGTAGACCTTTTTACGGAAGAACCGAGTCTGCAATTTTTCGTTGTGTGCTTAGAGCGAACCCGAATTTCGACGATTTGCCGTGGCCTTCAATATCTCCTATTGCCAAAGACTTTGTGAAAAGGCTTTTGAATAAAGACCATAGGAAAAGAATGACAGCTGCTCAAGCTTTAGGTAAGTTTATAACCACTATTGTTAAAACTAGTGACATTGATTGGTGAAATGAAAACATGAGTATGATTAATAATTTTGCAGCTCATCCATGGCTTCGAGATGAAAATCCTGGTTTACTTCTGGATTTCTCTATCTACAAATTGGTGAAGTCTTATATTCGTGCATCGCCTTTCCGAAGAGCAGCACTTAAGGTAATTGTCTGCTTTTCATCTTGTCAAGATTTTCTTAGGATTTTGATCACAATTTTCATGCAAAAGGTAAAAGAATAGACACACATGACAAAATACTTCCTCTGTTTGTTTGATCCTAGCTTTTGTTCTTGATAGATTTGATCATCTATATGTCTTGTATGTATCTTAATTTTGCTGTCACTTGTACAACAGTCTCTATCCAAAGCTATACCCGAAGAGGAACTCGTGTTCCTTAAAGCACAGTTTATGCTCTTGGAGCCAGAAGATGGAGGCTTGCATCTTCACAATTTCACCACGGTCAGTGGATGATTACCACATTTCATCGTTCCTTGTTTAACAATAACTTCTAATGCCACTGTTCTTCAATTGATGATCAAACAAAATCTTGTGGTAAATGCAGGCTCTGACAAGATATGCTACGGATGCTATGATCGAATCTAGACTTCCTGACATATTAAACATGGTACGTACTAACACATCTTTTTAAGTCCCATCATTTCTAGTCGGTGCTAAAATACATCTGTAATACTCTTTTCTTCTGTGTGTTTCCTTTTTGTTCATTGAAGATGCAACCATTGGCACATAAGAAACTTGATTTTGAAGAGTTTTGTGCGGCTTCAGTCAGCGTTTATCAACTTGAGGCTCTTGAAGAATGGGAACAGATCGCAACGGTAGCCTTTGAACACTTTGAAAGTGAAGGAAGCCGAGCCATTTCGGTCCAAGAACTCGCCGAGGTATGTAGAGACTTCAATATTTATATCTCTTAGATATGTGAAAACGACATCTTTTGCATCAATTATGGGTTATTATGGAATATGTAGGAGATGAGTTTGGGACCAAATGCGTATCCTCTGCTCAAGGATTGGATCCGTAGTTTAGATGGGAAGCTGAATTTCTTAGGTTACGCCAAGTTCTTGCACGGTGTGACTGTTCGAAGCTCGAGCTCGAGACCAATGAGATGACTCCTAACTTTGCAAATCAAACCCTAATCATTAAAACATGAATCTCATTATTATACTGTCGATTCAAGACAAAAACATCGACTGAAAAAAAAGGTACCTCTTTTTGTATTAAGCATTTTGTTTTCAGAGGAACCAATTCTAAACCAAACAAACAAAAAGAAGATGTTTTTTTATTGTATTGAAATTCCGGTTTGTATAGAAAGAATTAGATGAGTTTGTTGTGGTTCGGTTCTGCTTTTGTTTCCTCTAAGCATATGGTATTGGAGTTATTAATAAATCGAGGTCTAGATACAATAAAACTTTTGTGCTAATTCGAGAATTAATTATTATCATTATCTTCCTTTAAAATTTTGATTTTGTTTCGGAAGATATAGTGTTATGTAGAATAAATCCATAACGACGAAAGGAATAATAAAAGGTTGTAATGAGTAAACTACAAACAGAAGAAAGGTATAAGATACATTTAGATACTAATCTTCCAAAAAACAAATCAAGATGTAGTTTTATAGAAAATCATATTCTTTCTTAGAAGAAAACAGATTTTTTTGTCTCATTCACTTGGAAAGAATCCTTCACTCACTTTCCCTTTAAGAAGCAAGTCTCCTCCACTTGTACGATACCAACATCATCAGCATCACAAAAAGTATCATTATCATCTTCATCGAATTAGATGGCACCGGTGAAGAGGAGGGTGTTCAAGACAAATAATGAAATGGCAGTGGAGCTGGCCAAATACACGGCTGATCTTTCCTCCAAATTTTGCAAAGAAAGAGGAGTTTTCACCGTTGTTCTCTCCGGCGGCGACCTCATAGCCTGGCTCTGGTCTGTTTCAAGATTTATATACATAACTCTCTTATCAATAATCAATACCAATCTATAATTCGTTTGATTCTTCTAAAATTTATAGTTTTCATTTTTGTTTTATAGGAAATTGTTAGAAGCTCCTTATATTGATTCAATTGAGTGGTCTAAGTGGCACATCTTTTGGGTCGACGAGAGGGTTTGTGCTTGGGATCATGCGGATAGCAACTATAAACTCGCTTACGATGGTTTTCTCTCCAAGGTAAACATGTATACGTTAAAAACAACTATTTAATTAGCAAAGGAAAATTCTGTTTTATATTCCCAAATTCTATCTCTCAAAATGATTAGAGATGCTTAACAAGTAACTTTATTCAAAAAATAATGCAATTCTATTGTTAAATTATGAGCTACGTACCATATATAGTATCAAAGTTTGCATTCATGACAATATAAAACACCCACCATTCAGGTTCCAGTTCCAGCTGAAAACATCTACGCTATCGATAACGGACTCGGGGCAGAAGGCAACGCCGAGCTAGCAGCTGAAAGGTACGAGGAGTGCCTCAAACAAAAAGTGAACCAAAACATAATCCGAACGTACAAATCTTCTGGTTTTCCACAGTTCGATCTTCAGCTTCTAGGTATGGGACCGGACGGTCACATGGCGTCTCTATTCCCTGGACATGCTCAGATCAATGAGAAGGTGAAATGGGTCACATCTATAACCGATTCACCTAAGCCACCGTCAAAAAGGATCACATTGACTTTACCGGTTATCAATTGTGCTTCCTATAATGTTATGGCCGTATGTGATAAAGAGCAGGCTGATTCGGTTGCGGCTGCTCTTAATCATACCAAAGACTTACCAGCTGGTAGACTAACCGCGGATGTTGAAGTGGTTTGGTTCCTTGACCAAGCTGCTGCGTCTAAACTCCCTCATGGCTGGTGCTCCATCCTTTGATTTAAACGTTTATGTTTTTGTCTCACTAAGTCGTATGGTTTGGTGTTTTGTAAACCGTGTATTGCTTAATTACTTGTTATGTTGTGTAGCAACACCATATTGTGATATTGATCTTGGTGACTTTGGTTTACAAGTTTTCTCTTATGTTTTTTTTTTCTTAAAAAGTAATTGGTTATTTGGTGGAAGATGTTTATCCAACATGATCAACATTGAAAGAGGAAAAAAATAATCCTCAAAAGTAATTGGTTATTTGGTGGAGATGGACGAGAAAAATTTCGAATTGAGAGTAAAGAAGAACCAGAAAATTAGATCAAAGTAAACATTAATCTAGATATCTACCAATATTCAGCCTTGGTTTCATTTTCCATGAGGCCATGTTTGTTTTGAGTTGGTTTGTAAAGTTTATATAGTTTATCAACAAATGATGCAAAACTCAAAAATAGATCAAGTAAGTGCAATTATTAATGTACATAACATATAGCTAAAGAAGGGTTATGGGTCATATGGACATCTTATGTCAGACACCATGATTGTGTCTACATCATGAAAGACATGAGCAGACAAAAGCGAGAACACGAATCTAATTCACATGATGGATCCATCGCAGTATACATATCTATGTATTAAAAAAATGTATTAGTTTTATCGACGAATTATTGACAAATACATGACACAACAAAAATAAATTAACATGCCTTTCTATTTTGTTTTAATCTTTTCTTCCAACAAAATGGTATATTGATTAACATGCCTTTTTTTGTGAAACCCAAATAATATCTGTTTTCAGGATTTAAAATCATTTATATTATTATAGTAGTCATTAAGCTTGTGGAAGTTCTTTTCATTTGCATTATAAAACATTTTAAGTATTATATAATCAAAATTTTAACTTTGTAGATTTTTCTAACATTGATATTTAAATACAAAAAAAATATAAAAAATATTCGTGTAGCTGTTGGATATATTTGTTAAACCAAATATTAATTAGTGCAGCCTGCACTCTTGTTAAATGGAATCATTGTTACAATTGAGACAATTTGTGTAGATTTTGATGACTCCCCCCTAGAAGATAATGATAATAAAGGCTTAATATAATTCCAAAGGTTATAATTTAAGAACATATCAACATCCATTTGCCGGTTGGATGACGAACGAGATGTATAATAAAGTATTATACAAAAAATAAAAGATGGTCGAAGAGGTCAGACAAATTAAATCAAATATTAGCTTTTCTAATTTCGGTTTTAGTCATTTCAATTTAGTTTAACCAAAATGTCTTTATCTTCAATGATAGAAATATAATAAATTAACGCTACAAGAATCTACACATTGATAGTTATGTGGTTGATAGTAACTTCCAAACAATCACATTTTTTGCTTTACCAAATTTGAAGTATTTTGTTTGACAAAGATATATACGCGTCTGTTTTTGTTGACCACACTAGATCGGAAGAAGAGACTCAGAGAACGATTGTTAAACTCTTTTTTTTTTAGTGAATCAATTTATTTCATTCAAAGCCAAACCATGTCAAATTAAATAAATAACACAATAAACTCTATTCTAGTTTCATTTTCCAAAGTCATTTTGGTTAAATACTTCTAGAATCCACAGACAAAAAAAAGGTACGAAACTAAAACCGGATCCAACATTTGTACGTAAGGTATATACCAGAACAGACGCATGATTTGTGATACTTTGCATCTGGGATATTCCCAAACCTAATCCAAGTGGTTGACGAGTCATATCACTCAGCTTAATAAATAAACCTATCTTTGCATTTGATAAATAATAGCGTAATCGACCCATTTATTTTAGTTATAAATTAATGTAAATATGGCATAATCCCTAACTGTTTCAATTGAATAAGACAAATTATTACCATAAACGGGAGACTCGTAAAGCAAAATTTTATTTGAAAAGATAAGAAATTGTTATAGCTAATTAATAATCACAGCGTAGAACCAATATAGTCATTGTTGTCTACAGATTTTTTGTTTTCATGATTACAGATTTGTTTAGTTGTATTATCAAATATACTAACATATATGAACAAAACTGCTATGTAGGTCGATTCCTAAACAACAATAATATAATTTATACCAAGAAATATAAATATGTTTCTTTTGCTTGATTTGGTCGGTTGAAAACATGGGAATTATTTCATCTCACTCGGTGGAAGCCATTATCACTAGATCGTTGTATCCATTCGACCAATTTTATTTTTTAAAACATTTAACTCATACACAGTAAATAATGGTGTATTTAGGTACGACTTACTATCAACTGACGCTATATTTTCTTTTTGGGTAAATTGTTAACTCAAAAATTAACCTAGAAACATAGAAATATTCAATAACAAAAAAAAAAACACATCGAAAATAATTCAACATTATCTTAATTCACTGAACTTGTTTTCTATGAACTATAGTTTACGTTATTCATAAATTTTTCTTTCCATTTTTTTAAATTTAGTTGGTCTGCATGTTAATACGGATTCAAAATCTGAATGGGAACAACATGTGGAGAGGGTAAACTATATAAACTTGATAAAGAAAGAAAATATGCAACAAATAATTAATAGCTCTTTTTCACACAAAAAAACAACTAATTAATAGCTAATACATAAATAACATGCGAAATAAGGAAGTAAATATTTTAAATCACTAAATTTTGACTACACTATTTATAAATTTTGCAATGTTTTAAATTTTCTTCTAACTGAATAAAATAAATAACAAATACATTATTACAAATTACCATATTTCGCAACAAAAATAATTCTGATTATGTAATGGTCAAAAAAATACTTAAAACAATAAAAGAATCGGTGAGATACAATGACTAAAAATATAAGTCTGAAACAACTAAATAATATCTATCGGGGTAAATTAAAAATATTAGTGAAAGAAACAGGACTAAAGTGTAAATTTTAAGGTTTCTCACCATTAAAAGCCTCTCTCCAGTCACCACCATTTTTCTCTGAAGACTTTTTTTTTTTGGTCATTAAGATTCTCAAAGAGATAGAGAAAATTACAAGTAAGCCCACACGTTTCTACAGAGACAAAAGAGAAAAGCAAAAAGTAAACGAAACGAAGAAGAAGCAAGGAAGCAAGGAAGCAAGTGGTGTAGAAGAAGAAGACCAGACGCGGCAGGAGATTTTTTTCAAATTTTCATTTTCTTGATCGGTCTCCGGCGAAGACGGTGTCGGAAAGTTAATATTGACGGCGGATATCGCCGGACATTTGAAGTTATCGTCTAGTTCAAGTTATTGGTTGGTGAAATCGTTTGATTAGGTTTTAATCTGAGGAGAGGAAGAGGTTTTTAGATTGTTAGGAACATAGATGAAAGCTTTGAGACGGATTCAAACGACGTCTTCGTCTTCTAATCCTTCATCGCCATTATCGTCTCCTCCTTCTTCTTCATCATCATCCTCGTGGATCCAAATACGTTCTGCTCTCTTCGTTGTTGCTTCTTCATCTCCTGCTTCTTGTTCTGATCGGTTAGTCTATTAGATCTCCATTGTTTGAAATTAGATTCTTAAGATCTCGAATCTATTTAATTGACTTTGTTAGACTTTCATAATCATCGAATCTTAGATAATTAATTAGAGTTTAGCTGAATCTGTACATTTAAAGCTTTCAAGGCTATTTCTGGATGTTTTGTTTTCTATTTTGGTCTTGTTGAAATCAAGTAGGCACATTTTTAACCTCTGTTTCATTTTGTTGCAGGCCTCGTCTTAAATCACCATGGTCTCGGAGGAAAAGGAAAAGGCCACTTAGACCTCAGCAATGGAAGAGGTTTTTTACTCCTGACGGTAGATTGCGGAATGGAGGAGTGGATTTGTTGAAGAAAGTTCGAAGTAGAGTGAGTCACAGCTTCATGGAACTAACTTCACAGTCACAGCCATTTTTGTGGTTGTTGATTTTAAAGATTGTTTATATTTCTCTTGTTTCCTTGTAGGGTATTGAGCCAAGCATTCGGCTAGAGGTGTGGCCATTCCTTCTTGGATTGTAAGTATACAGTCAAAACTCTAGTAGCTAAATCCTATTAGCTACGATTGCTTCTATGAAAGAGTTGTGGTTTAGTTAGAAGAAACTGAAAAGTTGCACTCTTTTTGGTATGTTTGCTGATTTGTTTTTATACTAACAGGTATGGTTTTAATAGTTCTAAAGAAGAGAGAGTTACTATAAGAAACCGGAGGAGGTGAGATAGACTGATTGAATTACTATATTGGGGGATAGTTTTTTTTACTTTATAGCTCTTTTTTCGATTCTTTAGCTCATCGGTTTTGTTACAAATGCAGAAAGGAGTATGAGAGACTACGTAGGCAGTGCAAACGGCTTCAAAAACACAATAACGGGACTCGTAAGTTATACAACGGCAGTGAAACTATCCAAGATGAGTATGATTGGCCTCGAGTTCAAGACACTGACAGTTCATGTTCTGATGAAGTTGTTAGTGCCCGTGAGTCTCTCTCTAGTGACGAAGACATTACTGAAGATATTGGGTATATGAGTGAGGTTTCATGTACAGTTGAGAGAGACGACGGTAGTAGTTCAAGACGAATCACCAATGCTACTATCTCTACACTTAATTCCGAGTCATCAGATTCAGATTCTTCAGATGAGAGTGAAGTGGTACAGGTCTTTCAATCTTCTGCTACTCCGGATGTGAATAGTACTTATCCAGCCAGTTCATCTATTCCCCGGACAGAAGAGGATTTTGTGACGTGGCAGCGTATTATCCGTCTAGACGCCGTGCGTGCTGACTCAGAGTGGACCTCCTATTCTCCATCCCAGGCAGTTATATCGGAGGATAGAGCATGTCGTGCCGCTGAGGCGGTTGGGTTGAAAGATTACAATCACCTGGAACCGTACAAAATCTTTCAAGCTGCACGGCTAGTTGCTGTTCTTGAAGCTTATGCTTTGTATGACCCTGACATTGGATATTGCCAAGGAATGAGTGATCTTCTCTCTCCTATACTCTCTGTAATCCCTGATGACCATGAAGTCTTTTGGTGTTTCGTCGGGTTCATGAAGAAAGCTCGTCACAATTTCAGACTTGACGAGGTTGGAATCAGAAGACAACTCAACATAGTCTCAAAGATAATCAAATCTAAAGACTCTCAGCTTTATAGGCACCTTGAGAAACTCCAAGCTGAAGACTGTTTCTTTGTATACAGAATGGTTGTTGTGATGTTCAGACGAGAGCTGACACTTGATCAGACATTGTGTCTATGGGAAGTAATGTGGGCAGATCAAGCCGCAATCAGAGCCGGGATGGGAAAATCCGCGTGGAGTAGGATAAGGCAACGTGCACCTCCCACTGATGATTTGGTGCTCTATGCAATAGCGGCCTCGGTGTTGCAAAGAAGGAAACGTATTATAGAAAGGTATAACAGCATGGATGAGATTTTAAGGGAGTGCCAAAGTATGGCAGGGCAGTTAGATGTGTGGAAGCTCCTTGATGATGCACATGACCTCGTTGTTACTCTACACACCAAGATTGAACATTCATTCTCATAAATATTTATCTCTATATTATTCCGCGGGATTTGTGGATCCTGCGACTAGTTTAAAATGGTGGATTCTTGGGGAAGTCCCCAGTTTCGTGCAGGCTCGAATTGGGCCGTGAGCTCTATCTGAATCCTTGCCGATATGGAATGAGGCTAGAGAGATTGGAAAGAGTGGTGAACAGAGAGGTGTGTGTAATTTAATTAAAATAAAGTGTATGTGTGTGTGTTGTGAAGAATGTGAAAAGGTTGAGGAGGGTTTTCTAAATTATACAGGGAAGATTCTTTACTTGAGAAATCAGGATATACACTGGAAAAAATATGCATATGGAAACAAAGCTCTGCAAAGTTTTTTTACTTTCCGGGAGTCACTTGGAATATTAAACCGGAGTGGAGAATCTAAACCCGGTCAAACTACTGTATGTATACAATATGGTTAGAGAGAAAGAAAAAAAAAGACATGTTGAGTTGACCGTATGAACGCTTCTGGTATAGTATTACTTGTTGTTAAAAAAAGCAATGTTACAACTTATAAAATCATTAACGTATTAAGCCAAGTCCAAGGATTGTTTAGGCCCAACCGGTCTGATTACAAAACAGGTATGTAGATTAATGGATTATGTATGTATAGGCATAATCTAGGGTTCAAATTCGACGATTTTTGTTTTGTTTTCTAACTTTGAAAACTTTGAGAAAACGAACGACTCTATATCATCTCCAGTCAAACGTAAAGAATCACACAAGAAAAAAAAAAAGTTCTCAACTGAATCTAATAAAAGTATGTTTCATGTAAAGTTGACTTCAATTAATTCTTTTTATTTTGGTTTGAGGAAGACAAGTTTGGAGTCCACAATTCAAGTATTACATATAGGGTATTTTGGTTCTATTCAAATTCTTGGAACCTCATACTTTAGGTATCATTGCTTTCCGCTTGTCACGGTACCGACTGTATACATAACTTGGGGTTTGCTTAGAATATTCTAGGCTTTATGAGTTTCAGTCTCTGTATAATGTTTGGAATTTTTTAAGGAGACTAAAATATTTTGGGAAAATTAAATCTAAAGGATATCTACAAAATAAATTGTCCATCTATTCCTTTTTTTTTTGTAGATTAGTCAAATAGATTTTCTTAAGATTTTCTAATCCAATTTACCCTTAACTTTTCGAAATTATATTAATAAAAAAATAAAAATGTCCTAATATATTTACAAAATTCTGATATATTTTCCTATTTTGAAACCTTTTGTTTGAAATAGAGGTTTTCAAACCCTAAAAAAAGACCAACTCTGACTCTCAAATTTCTCCTCTACAATCTCCACATACCACTCCTCACATAGATATGCATAATGAAAAAAGAACGCGAGATGGAAAAGGAAGAACGTGAAGAAGAAGAGATCAATAATAGGCCACAAATTGAGTAGGGCACAAATCGTTTGTTTACAATTTATTTTTGGGCGTTTTTTTTTTGTATTCTAAAAAAATTAGAATTTATTTTCTAAATCCAGTAAAAATCGTAATCTTAACAGAAAATATACTATTAAAATGTAATATTTAATAAATATTTACTTACCTTTTTCAAAGATTCACTTTCTATATCTAGGAATTCTAAATAGTTTAGAAACAAAATTCTAAATTTGATTAGAATATAAATTCTAAAAGTGAAAATTTATTAGAAAACGTTTTCTACCGTTTTCAGAAACTATAGAAATTTTTAGAATACAATTTCACACATAGTTTAGAACATGAAGAAAATTTTAGAATACATGTTCGACAATTTTTAGATATTAAATATCCTATTTTCTAAGATTGTTAGAAAGAAAAATAGTCTAAATATCGTAGAATATGTACACAATATTAGAATAGAAATTCTAAACTAAGTAGATCATTAGAAATCGTCTTTTAAGAAATTTAGACAAAACTTTATCTATAAAAAAAATCAACTTTTTCAATTAAATAACAATTTTTTTTTTACAAATCAACTATATATTTGTAGATCTACATGTTATCAACGTTAAATTTTTTCAAAAATGTTTAAAATATCGAGTAGGGGTATTTTGGTCCAAATTGGCATTCTCCAAAAAAAGGTGTATACGGACAAATTTTTTCGTAGAACTCCTTCAGATTTAATTTCCCCAAATATTTTAATGTGAAGTGGAAACTGTCATGTTTGAAATATCTAAGGAAACTAGAATATTTTTGTTTTAAAGTGGAAAGCAAGTAACATATGAAACACATAACATAGGACAACACATGATTAAACGAGGTATCCAACCAACCATACCTTAACTCAATTCGAATTCTCTTCTTCGTTCCGAGCTATTCACACATGCAACGATACATATTCGGAAAAAAATCTTGTCGTTTCTTCGACAGCCATACAAACAGTTCTAAACACAACTCATGTCTGTTTGAAAACTCTGTTTCAACATAGTTTTTCGTGTTTAATTTGAAGGTGCTTTTGGGCATTTCTGCCATGTCCCTTGAAAAACACCAAAAAAAAAAAAAAATGTTGTTATCTCAACAAGGC
>Ga0041059_1002352_pt1 | contig 14228 bp, 12 predicted proteins | sample AraColnosormetaG_FD_56232 | JGI IMG/M metagenome (GOLD analysis project Ga0041059, IMG submission 56232) | Arabidopsis roots microbial communities from North Carolina, USA - Col MF nosort | ecosystem: Host-associated > Plants > Roots > Unclassified | place: USA: North Carolina | collected...
AAAAAAAAAAAAGAAAAAAAAAAAAAGAGAACTCCAAATCCAGATTGTGAAGCATATTTCAATTTCGCACTTATTCGATCATAAAAGAATTTACATAATTCGTTCATAAAATGTATGGGCTAAATTTAGGCCCAGTATGAGAAAAAATCCAAAAGGCAGTAGTAACGTTCACATTATGCCGCCACAAAAAACGCAACTGATGACGTAAGCACACCGAGTGTTCCGACGATTCTCCAACGTGGCTTTCTCTTAAACATCCACGTGTCTATTCCATTCTCCAACCACTGAACACGGATCAAGAAACTAAAATGATATTTTGACTCCAACCAAAATAAATATCTAATTTTGTGAGAAAAGAATCTTCTTTTGCAAATGCTTCGCTCCTCAATTCGACTTCTCTATATAAGAAGAACCAGTCCTCTGCTTCGAAGTTTATCATCATCATCATCATCATCATCATCAAAACGATTCGATTCTGCGAAACCACTTTTCAATTCTCATCGGATTATTTCTCTTCCAATTTCTACAACGGGAGCTAAACTATCTAGATCGGAGCATTCAATGGCTGCTTCTTCCGAACCCAAATCTCTTTACGATTTCACCGTCAAGGTTCGATTCAAATGATCCTTTTCTTTGATTCTCTTGCGATTTGATTACGTTTGATTCTCTGAGTTTAATCTTTGACTATTTCGGAAATTTGAATTTGTTGATCGGATTTGGGATTTGGTATTGATTGATTTATTGGATCAGGATGCTAAGGGAAACGATGTTGATCTAAGCATCTACAAAGGGAAGGTTCTTTTGATTGTGAACGTTGCTTCTCAATGGTAAGATTTCGATTTTGTAACGTTTAGATGTGATCATAGATTCATTGGTTTTAGTGACTTAGTTTCTTTGGTGATTTGATTCTTCTGCAGTGGCTTGACTAATTCGAATTATACTGAGCTTGCGCAGCTGTATGAGAAGTACAAAGGCCATGGTATATAATTTTGTTACTAGTTGTTTCATGTTTGTTTGTGATCATGGTTTATCATCGTGTTTGTTATTGTTGATGGTTGCAATTTTTGATTTAGGTTTCGAGATTCTTGCGTTTCCGTGTAACCAGTTTGGGAATCAAGAGCCTGGTACTAATGAAGAGATTGTTCAGTTTGCTTGTACTCGTTTCAAGGCTGAGTACCCGATTTTCGACAAGGTAACAACTTTTCTTGACACACGAGACGAAGATATGTGAGAATGTTGCTAGCTCTTAGAGCATCACTGAATAATTTTTGGAATTGGATGATGTAGTCTGAGTATCAGTGACTCATTTTCAGATAATGTTTCGTTTTGAGTATAAGTTCTCTACTTGGAGTTGATTCTACCTTTGCACTATGTAATGCAGGTTGATGTTAACGGTGACAAAGCTGCCCCAGTCTACAAGTTTCTGAAATCAAGCAAAGGCGGGCTCTTTGGAGACGGCATTAAGTGGAACTTCGCAAAGTTCTTGGTTGACAAAGATGGAAATGTTGTCGATCGTTTCGCACCAACTACCTCACCTCTCAGCATTGAGGTAATGTCTCTATCACATGTAATCATCAAAAGCTTGAGTTTTGTTTAGAGCCACAAAGTTTCTAATTGCTTGTCAAATCGTTGTTTCGCAATTGCAGAAGGATGTGAAGAAGTTGTTGGGAGTTACTGCTTAAGCAAGGCAAGATTGCATAATTAGACAAATAAAAGCTCATTAGTATTGTATTACCAATACTGTGTAGTAAGCTGAGTTCGTGAGTGTGTGCCTTTGGGACCGCGTACAATTATAATCCGTTTTTTAGCGGCCAAACTATGTAATAATCGTAGATCTAAATATCAGATTTCCCGTTACCTTACAATTTGGATCAGTCTTTGTTACCAAAGCATGAAACTGTGTCTCCTACAACAACCGAACAGTCTCTACATAATCCGGAAAAACCATTGCTTTTGTTTCCCGATGCTTGAAGTCATAGCCTCCGTGTACTTCAACCTTGGTTTTTCTTAAACTTTTCGTGTCGGGATTGTAATAGATAACATAAAAGCTATTAGAATAGAACCGTGGTGCCAAAATAAACTCACCTGTATGAGTAGTGCCTGTGATAAATAAATCACAAAATAACCACCTCCTAACACCTTTGATACTGAAACTTTTCTTCAACCATCCATGAATTTCGGCTTGCTGATCCAAAACCCACACTTCAATACCAATAAATAAAGTTTTAGTGGCTAAGGCTACTTTCCCCTTGTACCTCATCAAAGTGAAACCATGTAGAAATGCAGCTGGAAAGTCCGCGGGTAAACTAGTAAAAAGATCCAACTTTTCAGACCCCAAATCGAATCTCATTAAGCTCAGCTGTGACAAATCTTCGCCCGTAAAAGCAACATAATATAAAACACCATCTATGCACACACTGTTCAGCACAGGACCGTGAGGAGTTGTATAATCAATCATTCTCCATGGTTTCTTTTTAACTCCCAATGGGAATACTTGATGTTGAGATGATAGTTGTAATATTCGAGTTCGACCGTCATGACGTTGCATTTTTTCCTTCATGCACAATACCAATAGTTTGTATTCATCATTAACCGGATCATACCCCAAAAAACATTGCGCAACCTTACTATTGGTTTGGACTCTCCCTAAAACTGTGGATTTACCGGTGCTAGGGTTAGTTATGAATTTCTCTAGACCATATCCATGGCTTATCAAGCCATTAACATAATGAGAATAGTGCACATAATCTGGAAAGGGACATGTAACACGTGATAGATAAGACGTTGTTGATGAAGAGAGCGAGAAGAAGTACCAATCTTCGCAGTTCCATTGTTTATTTAAATCAATAAACACGACTAGTAGACGCGGCTGCAACGAAGACCTAACCTGGAAAGACGTGATGAAATGTCTACTTCGGATAATTTCGGCCCAAAACTTTGAGAGTAGGAGAAACCTAGCTACGGATTTCACAGGCAATCTCATAAATATCTCTATGGCTACGTCCAAAGGAACATCATTGAAGTTCTTCTCTTTTAAGATTTCAAGAGACTGAGAATTGTTCTCTATTAATTTACTCTTCTTGAATTGACTTGTCGTCATGGTCCTGACCGCTCACTCTTGTTTAGAGAAACCCTAAATATCTCTACGTTTCCTGTTCTTTATAAGTTGAAATAGAGAGGCAACAATAGCCCTGCGCACAAGGCGAGTACTTAATATTTTTTAAGTACTTGTGACCCGCCTTGGTCCGAACAAGTAACTGACCAAGTAGTTGCCAATAGGCCCATATAGTATGATTAATAACTCGGAAGCGTGGGATATTTTCGGTATTTTTAACTTTTTTGGCAAAACGAAAAAACCCTAGTTATCCTCTTAGCCACAACTCTCCACGAACATGACCTAAGACCTAAGCAAGGTAGTTCTTTAATTCCATCTCCTTGCTATAGATTGTGAATCATTCCTATTCATTTATTATTTTCGTTTGAATATATTGCCTTGTATGATGCTTTGCTTGAATTGGTGTTCTGTTTGTTATTGTTTTCGGAGAAAGGATTTTACAATACCTTTTCTAAGTAGATAAGTTGCTTACAATTGAATCTCAAATCATGACCGAATAGTGAGTGCTTACAAGCACAGACTATTCGAACCTTAATTAGATCCTTTTTACCATAACATAGTTGTAGCACCATTGGTTGTTTACTTCTATTTCTTTATAGCACAAAACTAAACAAAAGAGGAGTAGAACTACAGAAGTAGTGTTGCTGTTCTGGTGTTGTAAATATGTAATACTGGAACTTCTGTAGCATTATCTTGCAAGACACTACAATGTATTGCTTCTATATGTTATTACCATTGACTTACTCTTCTTTTGTTTGATAATGAAAATCCTCTCTTTCTCTTCAACAAGATTTGTATTCAATGTTTTCAACCTTTTTATCTCTTGTTTCTGTATGTAGTAGTAACGTGATGACGAAGGTAGAAAGTACTTCAGGAGAAGTTTCAGAATGGGCAGATCTAAACAAAGACATACTTGAACTTATTTTCAATAAGCTCGACGTGATGGACATTACCATGGGAGCTTCACGTGTCTGCATCTCTTGGTTCCTTGCTTCTCACAATAAAACTCTGTGGAACACGGTCGACCTCACCAATCTCCAAGAGTTAGATGTCTCCCGCATTTTCAACTTTAAGGATAAAGAAAGACCAATTTTCTTTTACAAGCACCCGGTTGACCATAAACATGGCCTTACGAATCTTTTGACTAAGATCATCTCTCGGTTCTTTCTTGACTTTTTTGAAGTAGAAGGCAGCATAAGTCTCATGAATCTATTAGTTGAGATCAGCAAGTTGAGCCGCATGGCCCCCAAGAATTTGTTCTTTAACTTCAATTCCTATATACAGGAAAATGGTCTCAAGTTCGCTGCTGAGAAGTAAACCTCACCAACCATCTAGTCAGATTTTCTTGAATGACGTGCCTCTCATACAATTTTGTTTTTTTTGGTTTTGTTTTGTTTCTCAGGATGCCAAATATAGAGAAACTTGCTTTACCAATCTGGTGCTATCAAAACGAGAAGTCATTGCGGTTTGCATTCAGTCAATGGAAGAATCTTAAAACATTGATCATCGCTCATGAACACTCTTTCAGCGGGAGATTCGACTTTAAAGCTGTGGGGGAGAGCTGTAGTAACCTAACCAACTTAAAATATTTGGGTCGTTTGGAAGAATACACGTCCAGGGAAATAGTGTCTTACCTCCATAGCCTCAAGAGGTTGAGTTTACGATGCTTTTTGGTCAGTTCTATAGCAGTTTACAGGTTTATCACCGGCCTTCCAAACCTCACGATTCTTAATGTTTCACATTGCAAAAACCCGTATGATTATTTTCTTCCTATAGCGAAATCTATAGACAATTATGTTATAACAGCCGCCACTCAGAAGCTTGAGAAATTTATCACATGTCCTCACGATTGTATGATTTGCAAAGATCGTTGTCGCTACTCATTGTCTTATCTCGCTGAGGTTTGGCGGAATGATGAGATAAAGGAACTTGAATTCTGATATTTCTGAAAAGATTTGTTGGCTGTTTTTTCAGAAAACGTTACCGATTCTATTTCACAAGCAATATTTTTCTTATATATGTGCCTCTTACATATAAAAACACTGCTATATATAAGATGTGTATGTTACTATATGTTTCATTTGATAAAATTATGTTCATGTTTTGAAAACGTCAACAAAGAACAAATTCTCCAGGTTCATGCGGCTCAGCTTGGTGATCTCAACCTCCGTTTGAGCCGCATGAACCCGAAGAATTTGTTCTTTCACTTCAATTCCTATGTACAAACAGAGGATCTCATGTTTGCTGCTGAGAGGTAACTTTCATCTTTTATTTAATGAATCATAGTTAAAGTCGTATACAAGAGGAGGATCTCATTTGTTTGTTTTGTTTCTCAGGATGCCAAACATAGAGAAGCTTGTTTTACCGGTCTGGTGCTATAAAACTGAGGACTCATTTCAGTTTGCGTTTAGTCAATGGAAGAATCTTAAAACACTAATCATCGCTCAAGACTATCAGCTTCGCAAACTCAGAAGCTTGAAAAATTAATCAAATGTACTAAAATATTGAAAAGCTTTGTTTGTTGTTTCGAACGAATGATCAGCTAAAATGTTCAAATCAAATGATATATAACGTACACAACATTAAAACTAGGAGTATACATTTTATATTTATCCCTCGTTTAACTTGTTCCAATTATACACAGAAACTATAACATTTTGTGAATTACACGAGGAAGAATCCAAATCCATAAAACTGTACAACATTACAGAAGATCACTTCCATCAGAAATCATCAACTGCTACAGCCGATGAAGGCAGCTCACGCTCATCTTCCTTTTCCATCTCCAATTCCGGTTCGAACTCTGTCAAATCGGTATCAGCAAGTTTCTTCAAATCGATAATCGATAACTCGTCTAGTCTTCTTACCACCAGCTCAGCTGCACCAAGCTCATAAATCGGGTGTTTACTCGCCACAGCCACACATTTCATCCTCCCATCGTGAGCTGCCTCTATGGTCTGGTTTGAGTTTCCAAATACAATGCAACGTTCCGGTATGAAATCAAGAAGCTGTGCTGCGTAAATGAACATCTCAGGATCTGGTTTACCTCTGTAAACATCTTCCGATGCAACTATCACACTGAAGAACTTTCTGATACCTATCGATCCAACTGCATTCTCCAATGTTTCCCGAGGACGAGTCGATACCAAAGCCATAGGGATCTTATTATTCATCAAGACATTGACAAATTCCTGCGACCCATCTCTTAGTCTATACACTCCTCCATGTAGAGCTTTAAAGATCTCTTCTTTACGCTTAGCCATCCTTCTCACTTGAACAGGATCTCTCGACCAACACAGAACCTCAGATATGGCCTGCTCGTTCTTCATCCCTTCGACACGTCTGAGCATAAAAGCCGGAGGAGGAGATTTCCCTTCTTCTTGAGCTAAAGTAAGCCATGATTGGTTATCCAAGTCAGGATTGTCTTCAATCAATACTCCTTCCCACTCAAATATAGCACCTAACCAACCACAACCCATCCGCTCTTGCCTAAGTAAAGGATTATGCAATGAAGGCTTATCAGCTTTGTTCTCAGGAGGCCATAAACTAGGCTTATCATCAGCACCAGAATCAAGATAATTCCAAGTTTTCGGTAACCGATCGTCTTTCTTCTTCTCTTTCGTCAATTCCATAGCAAGAGCCCTGATCGGAAACACCGACATTCGATTCTTTTTCACACTCTGCGTCATCAAATGAGAGAGAACACCTTTCGCACTATAATCTACCTTCACCGGAAAGCGAACAATGCTCTGTGATTTCTGCGTTTTCAATTCATTCTTCACTGTAATCCTCACAATTGAAGGTCGATGACCCACCAAAGATACAGCACCAATAGCCTCCGCCATGATTACACAATCAAGAAACTCCCAAATCACTACCAATCTATGATTATCAATCAAAACCTAGTACAATTCCAAAACCTGTGAGAAAGCTGCAAGTGACGTTAATCAAGATAGAATTCTAGAACCAAACAGCTTTCCCCACCGCTAAAATCTTAAACCCTAATCGATCAATTACCCAGAGAATCCATTAGAAAAGAGAGAAACTTCACAAGTAAAACAACCCTAAAAGTCTAAAACTTTACAAGACCCAGATGACGAAACTTGAAGATCGAGCTATGTACAATGAAACCCAGATCAAATCGAAAAGAAAGAGAGGGAATTTTCGACTGAAACCTGAGAATGGAAACAACCGATAGATGAATGAAAAACTCAAAGATGAAATCTTTTTCCTGAATTGGGTTTAATTGTGATTCTCTTAAATTCGAGCTTTTTTCTTCAATTATACTATTTCTTTTCCTTGATTTTAATATTCTTTTTTGTGGATCGTAATTATTCACAGGAAATTGTTAATCCAGATATTTCTCGTTTTTTTAATCTTCACGGTTAATAAATCATCCACGTGTCCAAAATCTGTGATGTCTACGAAAAAGATTATTCTACGCTGAAATAGCGGTACAAGAGAGGAGATTACTGTTTTGCCACGTCTCTTGAATCTTTTAAAGTCACGTGTCTTTTAAGACAACACGTATCAGTTATCAAAAAGCAGAATATCGGCCCATTTAGGTTCAGGCCCATTAATTGTAGTTTATGGCCATTTTCCTTTGTGCTGGGTACAAAGATGATGTCTGTTACACTTTTTTTTCCGGCCCAATATGTTTTATAAAGCCCATCTGATTTTAGGAGTCTTATTCAGTCATAAGTTTTAGTAGAATATCATCTATAAAAATAATTAGAAAATATATTTGTATAAAATTAATTTTAATCATCAATTTCAAGTTAGTGGATAATTTTGGTGTGTAAATACATTTAATATATTTGATGAAAATACAAAAAAAAAAAATCAATTAACCACATAAGTTTACCCATTTATTTAATTAATTATAAAAAATTTCATATTCATTGTATAAGAAAAATAATTTAAGCTAACAATGAAAATTTTCTAGTAAACCCTTTAAAAAAGGGACTAATTTACGAAATAGTCATAGATGTAAACAATTTTTTTTCTCACTAAATTGGTAAAAGAAAAGAGATAGGGTGAAAAGTGAAAAGTGAAAACATTATAAATAGGCAGAGAGAAACCACTTCTCATATTAAACAAATAAAAAGATCCAATTTTTTGATAATTCTGGAAGAGGAAGCAATGGTGTTGTCTCGGCGATTTGCTCAAGTGTCGAGTGACGAAGAAGACGATGTACCGATTACTAGGTCTAAGGGAAGAAACTCGGCGAGTCCTGAGGAATCTTTGGGGAAACGGAGGAAGCGTAAGACGGTGAAGCTATACGAAGATTTTGAAGAGAAGGAAGCGGATAGGAAGAAGAAGAGAAAGGGGAATAAGGAGGATGAGGATATGGCGGAGGGAGATGATGATCAGGCGGAGGAAGAAACAAATCCGGAGGCTGAAGAAGAGGAAGACGAAGAAGAAGAAGAGAAGCCTGATGATGCGTGTCCTGTTGGTGATTCGGTTAATGTTACGGGTAAAGGAAAAGGGAAAAGAACTCATTTCAACCAATTTGCTTATGATGGTAACACTTATGATCTGGTGAGTTTTGTTTTATCTCTAGGGTTTTTGATTTTGGTTGAGTTTGATGAATTTTGGGTTTTGATTGCTGTGATCATGTTGAGATTACAGGGTTTTCTTGTTGTGGATTTGGAATTGAGGTTTGGTTTGAGATTTTTTTTTACAATTGAGTCTGCATTGCTTGCTGCTATTACATTGTTGTGGATATTGAAATCTAGGGTTTTAAGGATTTTTTGATGTCTCTGTGACATTATGATGTATCAACGCTTTGGGTTTGCTGGAAGAGTTTATGTTTTTATGGGTTTTGAACAGAAACTTTTGTCAATAACTGGTCTTATACGCTCATGGTTGTTGTCATTTGTTGAACATCCATTGCTGTGTCAGAGGAATGTTTCTCTCTCGCTTATGTTGTTTAGATTTCTAGTTCTGACTGCACCGTGTCTTGAGACTTCGGAAGTTTTTCTTTTGCATCATGATTTCTCTTGCACCTGAATGTTTAGGATCGTATACTTGTTTTTCATGAGTGTTCATAGTGTCTGGTTGATTTAAAGCTTGAAACTTTAGAAACCATTTACTTCTAGTCTCTCTTATAATCTTTTTTTTGTGTAGGAGGTTCCGGTGTTGCTGGTTCCTGAGGACAAAAGTCAAAAACCATATGTTGCAATTATTAAGGTGCTGGTGTGCTAAATTTTGTATTCATCTTTTTAGTTTTTGTTGTGTCGTCCGCTTTGAAATAATGACACATGCTTCTTTGACAGGATATTACCCAAACTAAAGATGGAAGCATGATGATTCTGGGACAGTGGTTTTATCGCCCCGAAGAAGCAGAGAAAAGGGGTGGTGGAAACTGGCAATCAAGTGATACACGAGAACTTTTCTACAGTTTCCATCGTGATGAAGTGCCAGCAGAATCTGTGATGCACAGATGTGTTGTTTATTTTGTCCCGGCCCATAAACAACTTCCAAAACGCAAAAATAACCCTGGATTTATTGTACGAAAGGTCTATGATACCGTTGAAAAGAAGCTGTGGAAGCTGACTGACAAAGACTATGAAGACTCAAAACAACGTGAAATCGATGTTCTTGTCAAAAAGACCATGAACGTATTGGGTGATCTCCCGGACCTTGAATCTGAGGATATGCTTGTTGACCAGGAAAATGTGTTGAAGGCCAAAAGATCTTTTCGGAAAGTAAACATAAGTCCTGTGGATGTTAGAAGGGAGGAAGACGCCTCTTTAAAGGCTGAAACTCCTGGAAGTGGTGCGGGTATTTCATCAGAGCATTATGCTATCTTAGAGAAGTTTGATTCACTAACAGGTGATGCTCATCGTGACAAGTGTTTGGGGAAGCTTCTGGAGGCAGTCCAGCACATATGTTATATCCCTGAGAACAAACAGGCTGGCGACGAAGCAAAGGTGGGTTCAGATGCATCTCATCTTGAACAGGATGAGAAAGACACAAAGCCGGAAAATGGAAAGGTCTTAGCTAAACGTTTCAATCATTTTTATCACGCTAAATATTCTCCCTCTTCATACAGTCACCTTTCACATTTCTTCCTACCAAAATTGACCAAATTACCTGCTATTTAGAATTCAGTAATTGGTGGAATAACTCTTTTGTTTAAACTGATTGACAGGATGAGAAATTTCTCTGGCCAGATGCTGCTGTTCCTCAAGTGTGTGCTCTTGAGAATGCTTCACATGCTTCTCTTGCATCGGATTTTCAGAAATATAACCAAAAGATGAGGACACTGGTTTTCAATCTCAAGGTTATAGAATCTGCATTCATGCCATTACATTACTTTTTCCCCTAATTTTCTACTCTTGATTCTTTGATCATACAGTTTGTGCCTGTATGCTCCGTTTTTAAGACAGTTGATATATGAATTTCATGAGACATGGTAAAATTTGAATACCTTAGGAATGGTTTATTACTGGAGGTTCTCAGTTTGTCTATATTTGTGAGCCTGTGTGAAGGTTCTCAGTTTGTTGTAAAAATCACTTCAGCGTTTCTTCCAAGTATTTTATTGTAATTTCATTTGGTTTTGTCTGCAGAACACTGCACTGCTGGCTAGACGACTGCTCAATGGCGAGTTAGAGCCTGCAACGATTTTGAACATGTCACCCACTGAGTTAAAGGTGAAGAACCTGTTATGTTACATAACTGCAGCCAAAGTCTCTCCCCTTTTTGTCTTCAGTCTCCTTTCCTTAATTTCACTGGCATAGACTCCATTTCAGATCTCTTCTGAATGCTGTTCTGTTCCATAGTAAGCAAATATTAGTGAGTATTATCTTACATGTCAAAACGATTAAAGAGTGAGTTTTTTTTCTGGGATTCAGGAGGGTCTAACTGCTGACGAGACAACAAAGAAGGAGCCTGATGATGCTGATCGAATGCAGGTCTTTTAATTTCTGGAAATTGAAGTTTTTATTTAGTTTCCTGGATTTCAATTGTTAGGGAATGTGAACGTCTGTGACTATGTTGTGTTTATATTCCGGATGCAGATGACTTCTGTAAGATGCTCGAGATGCAGTCAATTGACGGTTGGCCTGAGGGATATCATCCAAGCTGGGCATGGAGATCGATATCAGGTTTGTATGCTTTTCCTTAATACGCAATCTAGCCTTGAATGCATACAATTTGCTAAAACCGACATAAGAAAGAGATGGTAGTATGTGTGTACAAGCTTCACTTACTGTGCAAATAAATCTATGGATCCTAATAATCTCATTTTGATTCTGTTTTTGCATCTAGTTGGAGTGTGTTGACTGTGGCTATTCCTGGTATGCCTCAAGGGATGAGGTATCAACTCTGACAATAGTCACAGATAAACCTGCCCAAGGCACAGAGAAGGAGGATATTGAGAAGAATTTGACCAGTCCTCGTGAAACTAATAAACCAAAAGACGAAGCCTTGAAGACCAATGACTCGAACGCTGACAACAATCCTGAAGCCTCCAAGAAACCAGAGTAAAGGGTTTCCAACTTTTTAACCTTATGTTTAGAGTTTCGGGTCTGAATTCGAACTGGGTTTCACTTTTAACAGTTGGTTAACCGTATAGTTAAGTCGGATAAAGCTTGTCATGACAAAAAAAACTAAGACTTTGGTTATGGGCAATGTATCAACTGTCTCTTTCTCTTATGGAACTTTATTTTAGTGCACCATCTTTATCAATAATTGTCGATTTGTCTTTGTCGACAATAGTCTATTTGTCTTTATCAACGATCCAATGCAGTTGGACCACGGCCAAGTAGGGAAGGACATGAATCGATAGACACAAGTTAGTGGCACTAGACACAAGGTCCATACGACTGTCACTAACACCGTTCACTTTACTGTCGTCATAACCCTTTTTTATCATCTTGCCTCTCCTACTCCACCAGAATATGCCCATTTCCAAATTTTCTACCTTTTGAGAGACTTGAGATTTGGATATTTGTGTGCCATTATCTCATCTTGTAAGATGGAAATTACACGGCCAGTATGTGTGTGCCCCCCAAGCTGTTTTGCTTTCCATTAATGGTGTCCGTATCATGAGGACACTTGATGGTATTAGACTCCATTGGTGGCCAATCTATAACTGGGTTTCAAGATTGTCTTACTACTCAATTCTTCATTGTCTAAACAGGAGATGACATTACCCCTGATCTTTAACTCCACTTCATCTTGTTCAGATGATTTTGCAGTGAAGAGCGAGGTTGTTGAAATCATCGAAGAACACAAGGTTGTTCTTGATCAAAGCTTCATCAAACAAATTAGTTAATGTTCTTGGATTGTCTCGTATACATCAATGCGTTTATGCGCTAACAAAACCTTCTATTGGTTCCTGTTTTGAATATTGATTTGCTTTCATTGTTTACATTAGATGATACAATGCTTTATGTCATTATGCTGCAATGAAAAGGTACAAGTTCATCAAAGTTATTGCTTGAGGAATTATTTATCTTGATAAAAAATATGCTAATTAAGACAACAAAACTGAGACTTCGATTATAGGATTTTATATCAATGGAACTTTTTCAATGTACAATTATTATTGTGGGTCCTGTCTCTTTGTTTATAATTATATCAACGGCTAGTGACTTTTAAAATCGTTTTTCTCCTGACTAAGAGCATCTGTGAGAGTAAACATTGACTTTTAATTAGAGAGAGAAATAGACTTGAAAGGAGCATAGCTTTGTGATCTCAGATTCAACTTTTTCTTCTTCCTTTTCTGCTCAATCTTGTTGTAGACGACCATGGAATATGAGGAATATGAGGAAGTGTCACTACCGTTGATCCACGAGCATCTTATGATGCCGTGTAATTATCTAACTAGGGCTGATTGCTGTGGACGCTTCGGTTTTACCAGTGGTGGTTATTACTGCGAAAGCTGTAGCTTCTTGGTTCATAGGAAATGTGTTGAAGATTCCTCTGAATATATTGAACACCCGTCTCACTCTGTTCACCCTCTTAAGCTTCAAAGTAAACCAGACCATATATGTGATATATGTGATAAGAGGATCGTGGATCTATGCTATCATTGTGAGATCTGTGACTTCAATGTGGATCTATACTGTGCAAAGTACCCACCACCAAAAGTTATTGATATTTCCGAGACGCATCACCACAAGCTCACCCTTCTCAAGAAAGGGATCAAGTTCGACTGTGGTGCTAGCAAATGTGGGGAGGTTATGTATGGGTTTCCTTACAAATGCCATGAATGTGATTTAGCCTTCCATGTGGATTGCGTATGGAATCCGCCGGAGGCAAAAAACCCGTCAGAGGTAAACCACTCTCACCACCCTTTACACCCTCTTAAGCTCCACATAGGTCAACCACCGGACTATTCTGATGGTAAATGTCGTCTTTGCGCACAAAAGATTTGTGATAGATTGTTTTATCATTGTTCTGCCTGTAACTTCAGCTTGGATATGTGTTGTCTTTTAAACCCACCATCACAATATGTTATGGATTTGAAAGTTCATGCTCACGAACTCACCTTTCGCCCAAGACTTGATTCTTTTACATGTAATGCTTGCGGGTTGAGTGGAGACAGAAACCCTTACATATGTGTGCAATGTGATTTCATGATACATCAAGAGTGTCTTGACCTTCCACGCCTCATAAACATCAATCGGCATGATCACCGTGTTTCTCGCACTTCCGTTCTTGGTGTTGTGAATTCGGTATGTGGAGTTTGTCGCCGGAAGGTGGATTGGACTTGGGGCGGGTATTCTTGTCAGCGGTGTCCTCACTATGTCGTTCATTCGAAATGTGCTACTAGAGAGGATGTGTGGAACGGAAAAGAGCTCGAAGGAGTGCCTGAAGAGATAGAAGATGTAGAGCCATATGTGGTGATAGATGAAAACACAATACAACATTTCAGCCACAAAGAGCATTACCTAAGATTCCATGTTAGTGCTCTTCTTTGGGAGGAAAACAAGCGTTGCAATGCTTGCACCCAGCCCATTGGTCTCCAATCTTTCTATGGTTGTGTTGTTTGTGATTTCATTCTTCACCAAAACTGCGCTGAATCTCCTAGAAAGAAATGGCATTTTCTACATAATGAACGTCTTACTTTAGTTACAAGCAAGGATGATTACTTTCACTG
>Ga0041059_1002353_pt1 | contig 14227 bp, 9 predicted proteins | sample AraColnosormetaG_FD_56232 | JGI IMG/M metagenome (GOLD analysis project Ga0041059, IMG submission 56232) | Arabidopsis roots microbial communities from North Carolina, USA - Col MF nosort | ecosystem: Host-associated > Plants > Roots > Unclassified | place: USA: North Carolina | collected 2013-09-02
TTTTTTAACTTCTAATAGAACAATAGATGTCAAATGAGACTACTATCAACTGGTGGCTAATTCGTTTTCTTACATGTTACGTACCATTTTTAATTTGCGATCATGCTTTTGTATGATATTTTGATAGTTATATTGGCAGTTGTTATAAACTTACACATTATGTATCCTCATATAGTAAATATTTTTGTATTTATCTTTAATCAGTCCAATTCCAAACAAGACAAGTCATTGTCACTTTGGGACTAGAAGATAACCTGCATATATATTCTTTTCATTTAATGAAAACTAACCAAACTTCAATAATGCTATGAGATACTGTTGTCTGGTCCCATCATAGGTTAGACAGTTTCTATTTTCTTAGTCAACTGAACCAAAAATAATAATTTAGTCATATAGCTAATGTGGTTAATCAACTTTACAATAGTTTTGTGTAAAACATGAAAACGGAATTTGTTGTTAAAGTTTGGGAATACTTAACCGGAAGAATAAAAATTACGCACGTATGAAAAATATACATTCCCAACGTTTTGGCATGATATATCTATTAAACTAAAATTGGAAAATAAATTAGTAAATGAAACGCAAAGTTTTTCTTTTTGTTATTGACTCATTGTCATTGAGGAAGGTCACCGTACCAAAGAAGAAAAACTTGAAGAGGATCAATATCTTGCATGAGGGGGAATTAATTGTTTAGTTTGGTGCAACGTCATTTTCACTTTCACAATATGGCGGTGCATTCATAATAAACGAAACCTTATTGAATGAAACTTGCAAGTCCCACCAAACTTTACTACCCAATTATAATTTTCATTCCTCTTTTACCTTTTTAGAACTACAATACGAAATGTTTTGGGATTAACCAAGCTCTGGCAAAAGGATATTTCATAAGTTCATCCTTGAATAATCAATCAACAAGCTCATAATTCTTATTTTGAAAAAAGGACAAATACCATACGTACGGAAACATTCACGATAAAGATTGATATAATTCAGTACTGAAAACTTCTTTGTTATTTACTAGGAGCTGATATAGGAGTGATCTCGTTTACCATAAAATCTATGGGTGTGACTGGTATAAGAATAGAAGAGAAGAATTCAGAGTAATTTTTCATTCTACTATAATATGTAGGAGAAAACTTTCTACTTCTTTGATCCAATATGTGGTGGGACTAGAAGAAAAATAATTCTTCTCTTTAGTTTAGCAGTCACCTATAACATACGATGAATGCTCCAGTAGATCAAGTACTGTACGTGGGTCTCTAAATATACTAGAGATGCTTTTCTTTTTGTGTTTACATTTTTGGTTTATTGCGATGGGATGTTTTAATCCGAATTTACTTCATAGAATTCACAATAATAGGATGGGTTGTTTAAATTTTTATAGGCAGTATATGTTTGGTTCATAAGTTTAACATATATATCTGCTTATTTTAAGTAAGATATATTTTGAACTTGAATGATTTACAAGAAAAGTTATGTTTCAGTTTAATATTGGTTCTTACGATATATACAAATAAAACTTATGTTTTCGGAATTGTATTTTATTTGTTTGGATTGAATTGGGTGTGTACGTGAGCTGTTGTGTCAAGTGTTAGCACAGCTTCAACGACATACTCCACCTGATTTCAATGTGTTTATTATGGTTCGTGTCTTTTCTTTCTTCTTCTATCCCTCTCTTACGCGTTTTTAATCATCAACTTCACACCGACGCTTCATTTATTTTCTATTATTAGTATTAACATCTTCCCTCAACAATTTTTTTTGTTCTGTCTCCATAATAATATAAATACTACAATGGTGTTTGCATTAATACATAGGTTGCTGCGTCTTTATAGATTGTCTTATTCATTAGAAATAATTCATAACGCTTTATAAATCTATATATCAATGAGTTTTTAATTTTCAGTCACCAACCAGACCGCAACACATCTGTCGAAACGGATACACCAAAAAGTCTAACGAAGTACTTAGATTTCTAGACAATCAGTATGTGACAGGGCACATAGCTTTAACATGCAAAAAGGTTATAGAGGCTGCACTGTTGGCTCGTCTAACTGAACAATTCCGATGGATCAACACTCTTTTAGCACACACCAAGATTTCTAATCAACTCAAAAACCGTTCTTATAGTCAGTAGATTGTCCATATGGGACAGACTCGACATTAAATGCACCGTCCAAAGAAGCACCTTCGTCTCTAGTGTCTCAAGGCTATAATAAGGTTTTGACATTATAAGTGACATAATCTCACGAGCTATCTAGTTACGTCAAGGCTATCACGTTGCGTTACATTCGCCGAAAACACTTTGTAGTCAGTCGTCTAGGATTTATGGCTATAGAATGTAACTTATACCATTTTCTGTTTGTTGGTGCAGCATACATCATCATTCAGTATGCACACTAGTTATTAGTAAAGGTGAAGTTTAGTGAAGCAATCTATCAAGTGTCTTAACATAAAGAAACTGATGTTGGTTATAAACTTCTACTAAATATATTGAAGATTCAGTTATAGAAATAGAGAGACCAAAACTTGATATAATGAAAAACAAAAACACAGAATATTCCGTTTCTAATGGTGATGTGAAGAAGTTGAGGAGAAAGGAATAAAATCCTTTTGCTCATCTCAGCTGCCTACTTTTAATCCTATTTTCCCTCTTAAAAACACAAAAATTAACGAAAACTCTATTTATTATATATCCTTAATCAAAGCTCGTCGTGACTTTCTTCTTCTTTGGCAGCTTCATCAGAGGATTTTGATTGTTCCTCCTCCTTTGTTGTGTTCTCCGTCTTGGTTACTTTCTCTATCTTTGGCTTTGGCTTTGGGATCTTATTCACCTTTGTGACCTATAATTCAATTTAAACCCAAATGTCAAAACCTTTTCGGTGCAACTTACTGACTTTTTTTTATGTAGCCATTCTCTTTTCTTACCTTGTCTTGTAGAGTAAATACTTTAGCGTACACTTCAGTGGACGTGAACACCGGTTTGCTCCACAGAGAAGTCCTGTGACAAGTTTGATATTTAGTCTCTCTATATATGTTTAGACTGTAATTTAAAGAAAGTGAATCAAAACTCACTTTTCTTGCTCAGCCACATTCTTATCTAACCAGCTTTTTACTTTCTCTGCTTCCTTTGAGACCTGAATCGGAAAACGCAGTTTAGCATGTGCTCGCCAGAAGTTTTAAAAAGAGCTTGTGTATTTTCACTTATTAGATGAGTAAAACAAACCTCGTCGATTTTTTCTTTTGGAAGCCAAGTTTTGTTCGTCTCCCATTCTTTTATGATCTGCAAATGTGGTTGAAACTCAGCAGTTTGTCTTTTTTTTTTTTTCTGATCATGAGAAAACTGCAAAATCATGTAATGTCTGAGTACCTCTTTGAGTTCAGTTAGGTATTTCCTAGCATATTCAATTGCTACTGGTCGTGCTGTAAGCTCCTCTGATCTGTACAGATGTATAAACAAATGGTTCGTAAGAAATACTCAGGAAGCTCCGGTTCAATCAAAACGAGCTGGGAACAAACCGGAAAGATATGGGACTGCCGATGGCTTTAAGTGAGTCAAGCCGCTTCTCAAACTCTGTGGCATTAGCATCTTCTCCATCCATGTAAAGCCAATCTTGCACCTGAAACACACAAGACCGTCCTCAGTGTCAAACGATTACACTCATCATTGGAATCAAATAATATTATATAGTTCAAAAGAAAATTTATTCATGCCTCATCAAGCTTTTCAACAAACGCCTTGCGCTCTTCTTGGGTGGATATCTTTTCAAACTCGGGTGTTTCCAGCTGCACCATGAACAAAATAAAACCAACACTTAAGAATTTTGAGAGGAATGCCAACCAAAGACAAAAAATAGCTACAGGGGAAACGAAGACTATAGCAACAAAAAATCCATGAAGCAGCAGAGATAGTGATCTATATATAAGCACACACCTTCTCTTTGGTAGCATATATATAAGATTCAAGGTTGTTTTTTAACTCAGCCGTTCTTCTTCTTTCCCTATCTTTCTTGTCCAAGGCTTCTAATTTTATCTTAGCTTCAGCAAGAGACTCTTTCGAAAATGGTGCTCCAGGTCCAACAGTTTTCTCAACTACCTACAAGTTATATATTCACACAGAATTGGTTGGTGGTAATGAAATGAATCAAGAAAATCTTGGAAACAATAAATTCAGGATACCACCTTCAGAGGTATTCTGAATGTCCGCTTCTTCAGCTTTTTTTCTGTGCCCAGAGAAGCAACAGCTGGCTCTTCTGCTGTTGTATTTGAAGCAGTGCTGTTTTCAGCATCGGTTTGCAGGTCTTCTTTATTTTCTTGTGAATTCTCGTCAGTGGCATTGCCTGTTGATGTAGTTGTGTTACTATCAATAGTCACGTTCTTCTTAGGAACGTCTACCCATTCTGTGATTTCAATTACAGCATCTCCTCGATCTAGACTGAGAATCCCACTTCTACTTAGAGAGAAATGCAGATTTGCCTTGATAGGTGCTGATAGATTCCGAGAAGAATATCTGTCCATATCAATGAACTTACATTTATCAACTTATTCGAAGATTTTCCATATTAAGAAAACATATATCTCTCCAAACAGAAAGATAAACAGAACATTCAGAGAACAAACTTTAAGCTCTTACTTCTCAGATGCATCCGCCAAACCAGAGACAGAATACTGTGCAAACACAGGGGAGGTGGTTCCTGGTGGTAGAATACCCTCAGACTCATAAGCAAGTGACACGTCAAAATCTTTGTCAAGGACAAAGGATCTGAACATCTGTAAGAGAATCAGGTACACAGAATTATTACAAGACAGAAATGTTTCTAAGCTTAAACAGATTTTGAATGTAATGCGGTACCTTGCTGGGTAGCTTTTTCATCCGTGGTACGAGTTGCTGCTTTGTGCTCTCATCTTTCTTAACATTAGGGCCTTCCAACTCAACCAGAAAACCATAGGGGGAACCATCAACTATACCTAGCCTACGTTTCAATTTAATTCCATCGCTCAAGTTAGCAGCATGTAGTGCTGAGCCGAGGACAATAGCCTCATCAGCGTCTAGATGTTTGTCTAACTGTTGTTTCCCAATAAATTCCTGGATTGTGCTCTGTAATTAAAACAAAAATTATATCTTAGCTTCATTTGAAAAGAAAAAAAAAGTGAAAGTCCCCCAGTTTTGGATGAGAATGCCAAATTGATTGGCTTTGAGAGCATGAAAACCTACCTGTAGTTTGGGAACTCTAGTAGCTCCTCCTATTAGTTCCACTGCAGATATATCATCAATCTTCAAACCTGAATGCTTGAGCACATCTTTTAAAGGTGTAAGAGATCTCTCCCACAGATCTTTACACAGTTCCTCAAACTTCTCACGGGTAATTGTGCTCCTGAAAAAAGATAAGTAGGTTAGAATATCACGCACATCACAAAAATTAGACCAATCATGATGCAATTTAGAGCATGAGACATCATTATAACACTTTTGCAGCCAATTTTCGATGTGCTGGGGAAATAGAGAAACCCAAATATTGTAGTTATACCTGAAGTCACGATCATCATGAAGAGATTCCACAGATATTGGAGCCGCAGTGTTTGCACTCAAAATTTCCTTTGTACGCTTGACTTGTTTTTTCAATTTAGCCATTGCTTTGGGGAACTTCCTCACATCAACTCCATTACCGAGCTGTTTATTAAACTCATCTGCAAAGTGCTCTACCAAGCGCATCTCCATACTCTGTCCTCCAAGTCCCAAGTCCCATCTAACATCCTTGACCTACATTAACATAAATATATCATGACCCATATTGAAAATCTATTCCAACTGAAAGCAGACCAAACGAATACAAATTAGTACGCTGAGCTTGTGTCACACATGTTCCAAGAAGGAAAAAATGAAGAAACCACAAAATACAATATATCTCAAAAAAATCCGAGTCATATAATAGAAGAGCATTATTAACCTGAAATTGGTTGACAGAAACAGTCTTGCCATATTCCTTCTCACTGTAAGCTGAGTAATAGACAAGGGCTGCGTAAGTACTACTTGAACCCATGTCATAAAATATGACATGTCTCGACCCATTAGCAAAATCCTTATCAATCCCATATTGCAAAGCAGCACCGGAATGCTCATTAACCAGGGAGAGGACATTAACCCCAGCCAACTGAGAAGCCTGGATCAAACCCCGTCTCTCAGCCTGTCCAAAGTAAGGTGGAACTGAAACAACCATATCCTTCACTGGGATTTTAGCATGGAACTCAGCTAGATTTGAGGCATAACCCAAGATCATAGCTAACAACTCCTCCACTGAGTAAACAGTCGAACCGTCATCGATCTTAATACCAACTGCACCTCTAGAATCTTCTACAATATCAAAAGGCAAGTAGACAGAATCAATGAAATCCTTAACATGTTTGAAAGGTTTTCCCACCATATCCCTCAGTTGTGAATAAACTTTATTCGGATAACGAGCCGTTATTCCCGCAGCCTCCTCGCCTAGTAACCGGTCTCCAGATTGAAATGCTACTAAAGCTGGGGATTTCCTCTTGGACATCTCATTAATGGCTACAGAGATTGGACTCTGTCCTCGTTTCAGATTAACTACGGCAACTTTAACCCATTCTGAACCTAGATCTACACTCAAAACAGCCGATTCCGATGGAACAGGGACTAATGAGATCAATGACAATAACACCACTAACCAGCTAAATATCTTCCCCATATTCCAATCGTAAACTAAACACCGCGAGTAGAGAGCAGCAATTCCTCTGCAGTTATATAGAAGCAACCACATTAGAATCAAAAGCCCTAGAAACAGAATAAATCCAACAAAGTTACATGCGATTAGATTTCAAACTTCAAATCGATCACTGCCGCTACGATCCACCGATTTATCACCTCTAGGAAAGCTTAGACAGAGTATAATTACTAACGCATATAGAATCGAAGACGAAAATGTTATGATTAAGCAACTTTCAAAGCGAACAAACAGAAGCATTCGTAGAAATTTCCGATGAAGAGAAAGAAAAAGCAATTGGAGCAGGTAAATTTGAATCAAAGAAACTTGATAAAACTAAGATGTAATCTGAGAGAGTGAAGCGGAGATAACGACCAGTTTCCGATCTCCGATCGCATTCTCCGGGGGAAGTCGATTTGCAGATTCAAGTTTTTTTCCGTCAGGTTCTGGAGAAAACTTGAGGAAAGAAAAGTAAACAAATGGAGACAAGAGTGCATTTATATAATTATTGAGAAGAGACACTGACGTGGAATAAGATTCAGAGATACCACCAATGAAAATATTCCACGTGTGAAAACTGACACGTGTTGAAATGTGAGACGCTTCGTGTGTTGGTGATTACGCTTGGTAGGCCTAGAAGTCTGGAGTGTGTTTTGGTTAAATCCCAGGTGAAGCTTCTCGCACTACTAGAGAGTCTTAAGCCTTAAACACTGATTTTTTACAACTTAAATATTTATAATATTTTTCAAATCGAGTTTTGAATTCTACTGAATTTTCATCAAATAAGCCAATCTTAAAATCGGACAAAAAAAGAATACTTAAACTTTGAGTGAAACCACATATTTTCTGATTTTCAAAATGAAATACAAACAAAAGGATGTTAGGAATCAGATGAAAACTTGATTATACATTTCAGGAAATCTAAGGGAATACAAAAGAAAACCAAAAACTAGATATGAGGTAATAATATAAGACAAGTACAAGACAAGAGAGAGTTTTGGTGGTGTTTCAAAATCAGAAAGAAACAAAGAGAGAGCTTGGGTTATGTATGCCTATTCGATAGAAGTATCTATGAACACTTGAAGCAACAAGTAGCTACGCGGGAAGCCTCCTATTCCTCTCCTCGATCTACTGTGATTGATCAATCTCCTTACAACAGCTGAAACAACATTAAGACTTTCTAATTATATCCTGAACATTCTTATGCTTGCATGTTATACTATTCTCCTACAAAAAAAAGTTTGTAATTTGACTTTACCTGGTTACAGTAAAATCTCCAGCGACCTCAGAACCAATTTGCTAGTCAGGGAAAACTTCGTCGCGCTCATTGTCTGCTGAAGACAAATGTACATGTCCAGGGCTGGTGCTGTTGTGGTTCTCTTCTGACATGTCTTCTTCTTCATCATCCGTTGAGGTTTTGTCGTAAGAGAAGGGTCTCTGACAAATGCAAGATTGCGGGTACTCGTGGAATTCACCGCGTCCTGGTTTGAACTCATCTGGATCACCCATGAATCCACGTTGACAAGATTTCACTTTTTTGGCGAAAGTTTGCCACTCCATCTTTTCCCGGTCCATGAACAATGCACTGAGCTTCTTTGCATTTGGCCTGATGGTCCTCTTGTGACCCATGTACCTCCTGTAAATTCATACTCAGAACTGTCATGATCTCGTGTCTGATGGGTTTAGTATATTAACGAGCATGGCCGTTCAAGCAATACATGAACAACAAATTCCACGTGGGTCTATATTGATGCAAATGCAACCAGTACGAACGTGAATTAGAATGCGCCGTGTAGCTATGGTAAGCCTCTACCAAATCTATTTAATTCTATGTGGCAAAGCAAGGGCAGTATATTTATATATCGCCTACTTATTTCAAAGTAACAGATGATAAGATGCTATCGCCTGTTGTTTCGTACTGGAAAACAGTTTTTAACAGCAAATCTTTAATGGGGACAAGTGGAAAATATCCTTACCTTCGGCCTGCAAGAATCTTGGCCATATTTCCATTATTATTAGTGATAAACACATCGCTTTCGTCACTAACAATGTAGTCAATGGCAGCAAGGCGTGAAGAATAGGGAAGCAGAGGCTTGAGCTCATCGTTGGCAAGCATTTCCTTGGTGTAAAAGTTTGGAAACAGCTCTCTCAGTGGTTTCAGTGTCTTTTCACCACCATATATTTCTCCAGATGCGACATAGATATATGTGTCGTTTGTAAAACCAAGAGCGCGCAGCATTAAGCCCACTTCATGAGGTGTAAGAGGGCATTTCCCACGCTTTCTTTCTTCAAGAGGGTCCAGATCCTGCGGTGATTGGCTAGTGAGATTTTGTAACTCCAAACAACTTCTCCACAAGAAAATAAAATTTGGGTGTAATGGTCTTATTTTATGATATTATCAAGAATGTAACAAGATATATAAACATATTTCTTAATATAAGAAGCGCAAACACACATATCAAGTTTCAGTTTATTGCATAGGTAGAGCCGTAGAGGAATAACGCAGAGAACTTGGAAAATTAAGAAAGTTATGTAAAAGAACATATTGAACTCACAGGCAATGTGTCCCATCGTTTTCTTATTTCTGCTAGCTCAGCTCTCTCTTTTTCACCCCCACCAAAGTCACAACCAGAAAAGGCTAGCATGTCAGGCTCAAATCTGCAGTTCGTAAAAGTATGGTTACATAAATAACATGGAGATGAAGATGTCATGCTTATAACATGATTGAGACTATTAAGCAAAAATCAGGGAACACAATCTAATATGGGTTGTTAAAGAAACTTAATAAACCTCAAATGGACAGCAATAAAACGTTTGGCCATCTTTCTCATCCTCTTGACCACTTTCATCCCAACTGATTGTATCCGCTTTGTGAATCTTAAAGCATGATAGTTGACCCTGCAGCGCAACTTTTGCATGTCTTCATCTAGATCATTTGCTAGTCTGTAGTCAAACTTTGTCAATTGTAAAACCTGCAAGATTTCAACAAACATGAATTAGCTATAAGATGATAAAACTAAAGATGAATAGTAATACCTATGATTCTATTTGATAAAGTAACTAAAACAATTTGATTCTTAGGTGACATAGTCTTACATGTCTCCTCGTGAGAATTGGCAATACTTGGTCAAGATAATACTCAAGAGTAGACTTTCGAGGCACACGTGTGGTATAAGGAGGTTTCTCCATCGCACGCATGACTCTGTCGGGAACTCTCTTTACTATAGTCACATCTTTGGCGAGAGAAGATATGAACCAGTTAACATCAAAAATGTCACTGAAGTCACTGCACAGCGAACAAAGTAACCTTTTCAGTAAATGTTTTGCGTTACAAACAGATTTAGATGATACATTTCAGTAAGTAATTGATACGGCAACTGAAGATGGTCACTTGCCAAAACTTGCTAAAGTTACCTGTCATCTTTCCAGTAAGAATGGTGATCCAACTCGGGTACAACTAAAGTAGCATTAAGAATCCGTGCAACAACCACTGCATCAGTTATCTGCACACAAAGAGAACATTATTTTCAAAATGCAGGTCCTAACTCCCTAAGGACAATAAGCAGCATAATCTTTTTTAGTTGGGCAAATAAGCAATATAATTGTAATATCCTAACACGTTTATTCTTGACACATAATTTCACTTACTCCTGTTCTTTGTTGGTTAAGGCCTCCACTAGCTGCAATAAGCAAATATCCATTAGATGACTGCTCCTGGACAGCAGCTGCATACCCCAAAACAAGATTGAAACAAATGTGAGAGGAAAATTCATCTACACAACAAAGTTTCAATGATAAAAGAACAAGAAATATTGGAAGCCTAATTCACTTGTACATCAACAAATTCCCAATTTATATTGCCAGAAAGCAAAATGTGCTTTTATTAACCAAACTAAAAAAGAGGCTAAGTCAAATATGCTGTTAGATCAATAAAGCCACAGACTTTTCTTTCTAGTATCCAAGATCAATTTGGAAAAAGGACAAAACTTTCACTTTCTTATAACCCCTTATTCAATGAGGCAAGAACAACACATGTAAGAAGATCTGACTTACGAAGGAAGTTCCTTCCTCTCTCACTGCATCCATAGAAAAACTTCGAATATTTTGACTTCCATACATCAATTGGTTCTCGACGGCTCATATCCTGAAGAATAACATCCAATTTCACTACTTGGTTACAAAATTGAGCAGAAGAAGTAACAAACGAAACACTAAGTAAGCTAAAAGGTACCAGTAAGCTCCGTTTGCTTAATTGCTGAGAATACCACTCAAGGTGCGAGACAACGTGACCAGTGAAAAGTGAGATGACTCCTAAAGAGAAAAGCATGAAACCACAAACCCATGTCCACATTACGGTTCTTTTGGGCTGAGCAGAGAAAAATCGCCACTTCCATAACGCACTCTTGTGAGAGCCACCGTTAAGCTGAGGCGAGTTCGTTAATAGCCTCACGCTCGACCTCCAAACCTCAGCTACTACGCCCATAGATAGAAATAACTTCTTCTCACCTCCAATTTCATCACTGATTTCACGGAAATGCCATCCCCCGATTCGATACGACGAAGAATCGGGGAATCCAAAGGAATCTGATACACACAAGCTGAAGAAATCTCTCTTGATCGGAGGTTAAACAGATCGGAGGATTAGGGTTTTCAAGAAGACAGTGAAGTATATGTAAAGGATCTCTCTTTCTCTCTGTAAAGTTTTGAGATTTTTCGAAATGGTGAAGAAGACGGAGAAGAGAAGAGACAGTACCAAAGCTTTGCCTTTTTGTCCTGAAATTTATTTCTCTCTAATATAATTATTCACCTGAATTAATTAGTTAACTACACTAATCACAAAAATAACCCGAAATTAATCTAAACCGAGTTACTATTTACATATTAAACCGGTTTTTGCGCCACTTAAGAGCTCAGATTTGCGTTAAAAGGCTTCGACTAGTGAATAAATAGTTCGAATTTAGAAATATCAATTTTAAATAGGCTTAAGGGAAGAAAAGAAACTGTAATAATGTTTCTTCATTCATGTCTTTTTGGAAACATAACAAAAATAGACCGAAGAAGTCACAAATGTACATAAGAATCTGGAAAATCACAGTAGCGAATTTAAAGGTAGTTACGATGAGTCACGTGAGACAATTACAACATCCCACGTGTCCGTCGCAAATCCACCGGCAAGTTACGATCACACACACGATAACCAAACCGGAGTAAATCGAGATTAGAGTCTATACCGAATATTTTAAACCGATTTTTACACGAATTCGGCTTTTTACTATAACAAGCTGGTTTTCTTTAGTAGGATGATTATTTGGACCACGGATCAAGGCCTGATATGTAGCTTAATTAATTTGATCACGTTATGTTGCGCAATTGTTAATTAAGCTATCAATTAATTAGCATGGATATAATTCGTTATTGTCAGAATCTTGGTGTCACTTAAAAAGTCAAATGTCATTTTTTATACTATCACAACAAAAAGTCAATTTTCTTTTGAAACAGGCTTTACAATTTAATGAAAAAATTAAGGACGCCATTTTGGGTAGGAAAATTGTTTCTGTCTTCTTTTGTCCATTTTAAAAAATGTCCCAAATTCCACAACATTAATAAGAAACATATATTTGGTTTATGGGGGTCATATATTTCCAAATGTCTTCTTTGGCACGAAGAGGTAAGATCCGTAATTAGAAATGTTAATCAGGCCAATGAGGATACCAATTCATATTTGTGATGACAAAAAGAAGAAAAAAAAAATCATATTTGTCATTAGGATAATTAATCTACTTTAAATCGGCAATAAACTAAATTATTTCAATGGTGTTGATCCAAATACCGTTGGACCACCAATCTAGAGATTTGTAAGGTACTATATAATAAGTTATTACCGTTAATTAGTTGACGTTTATTAATCAAAGGGACGAGAATCTATATGGAATTTGTATAATGAGCTTATAAATAAGCAATATTTTAATTTATATAGTGAGTTTGAAATAAGGATGAAAGAATATTAAATAATTTCCTTGAAACGGGGGATTTGAAATTTTTTTGTTCAATTTTACGAGTGATTGAGGAAGAGTATGTAAAGAGCTCAACCATTTGGTCAAGCTAGTATATCGAGATATGATGTCCTTAGCAGTTAGAACAATATTCACGCCTCCATGGTCCATCTATATTGAATACAATTAATGCAAATGTTGAGTCCAAAAGACTAAAATGCCGATTATGTTCTTGACAATGAACCTTTTAACTCTCAACAGTACTCGTGACAAGAGTGGAAAATTGAAAATCAGTAGCATTGCGCGAATGCAAATCTCCTCTGTCACAAATAATGACACATACTCTTCCTTAAAGGAAAACCTTAAGCATAGCACCCAAACGATATGTGCAATGCGATCACTAGCCTAGGCCACTTGTCTTATTGATCACGAGTTGATCCCGTCCAGGTAAGTCCCTAGTACTACAAAGAATTACGAAATATACTGAATAACGTTTTATTTTAATCTTTTTATCTTCTTTAAAAGTATCCACATGTTTTTATCGCTATAAAATACGATAATGATATGTTTTATATGAATAAATCAATATGGATAAAAAAAACAAGTGGTTGGAATTTGGAACCCTAATCGAATAATAATGTGTGGAAATATAATTTGTTGGGACACCTCTAGTGCCATTGTCCATGTCTCTCTCAGAATTTCTCCGAATGCATTACATCACCATCAGTTATAATTTATCTCCCTTTCAACAACCAAAGGTAATTCATCTAGTTGGTTAATCTTATTACATCTGTTTATTTCTTATGTGACGTATCTATAGTTTTTAATAATAGTAGATAAACATAGGCAGCCTCCAACGAAGAAAACAATGGTATGCTTAAGAGAGTTTGAATACGATAGGACTAATCTACAAAACTAATTAAATAATTGAAGCTAATTGGTAGAATTGTTTATCCTTTTGGTTCAACCTCCCTATCTTGTTCAACAGGAGACTCTTCTGTTAGTTGTCTCCTCTCACACGTAACCCTCTCCATGATTCTAAGGATTTCTTCTTCAGACAAACTTTCCCAATAACGAAGAATCTGAACTAGTAAACCTTGAGAAGGTCTTGATTATTCTTAAATAATACTCCAGTTAAAAAAGGATCGGATATATTATTGAAATTGAAATTTACCTAATTCTGGTCAACAAACTCATTAGCTACCTCAACTATACTCCAACGAACCCGTTCCATATTATCTATGTCACACTCATAGCTTAATTAGCTCACGAATATCATCAATCCATTAATTACGTACTTGCTTTTATGTCCGATATACAGTATGATGTGATGTAGTAGACATATCAATCCAATAATTTTCATTTATTTGAAATTATATTTTGTGGTATTTTATCCTTTAATCAACATATATAGTCACCAAAAAAAGCTATCATTAATTAATCTCTAACTAATTAGCATTCAATATCGCCTCACAAAATTTTATTACTATATTTTACACTCTCAAATAC
>Ga0041059_1002354_pt1 | contig 14227 bp, 13 predicted proteins | sample AraColnosormetaG_FD_56232 | JGI IMG/M metagenome (GOLD analysis project Ga0041059, IMG submission 56232) | Arabidopsis roots microbial communities from North Carolina, USA - Col MF nosort | ecosystem: Host-associated > Plants > Roots > Unclassified | place: USA: North Carolina | collected...
GATCCAACTACAGATACCTATGGTGGGCATATCTATTGTCTGGATTCAAGATCTAGTTAATTACTCTAGATCTAGCATTAAGCATAATCAAAGATGAAGAAATCTATAGATAACCAAGCAGAGGGGGCAATCTACTAAACCATATGAATCCCTAATGAGAAACCCTATTCCTAACAAGCAGATTACTCAGACATATTGATTGAAGCAAACACCATAATTGAGTATGAAAGCATAAACACAGCAAATAGAAAAAGAGAAAGAAGGGATCTCTTCACTGTATTAAGAACTGGAATGAATCTCTCAAGAACAATGGATGAATAGCTTATGTCTCTCACAATAGGGTTTTGCAAAAAGCTTGATAAGAGAAAACTAGGGTCTAGAACAATGTATATAAACCCTATAAAACGTCTAGGGAGTAATAATGCAAATAGGGAATTCTTTTGGGGCAAATTTCCTCTTCTGTAAACTTGAAAACGTCATGGACTTTGCTGGGCCGAAACTGGTGTCGATCGACACCAGGAGTGTGTCGATCGACACTCCTCTTGATTCTTGAGTCCAAAATCGTCCTTAGCTTTCTTTTCCTTAGCTTTTGCTCCAAAATGTCTCCTCATCTCCATTATTGTCCCACTGTATAGAATACCTGAAAAGACACTAAAAAGACTCGAGAAACAACATAAAGACTCAAAATCCTATACCTAAAACTTAGATAAATTCAGTGAAAATAGAGTTATATCAATAGATATACCTTTAGTTTAGAAAATTTTAAAGTTTGATTCCAAAATAGATATACCTAGTTTATACATAGATATACCGTTTAGTCTCTAAAATATCTAAGTTATATTGGAACATAGATATACCTAGTTTATACATAGATATACATTTTAGTTTCGAATATTTATAAGTTAGATTCAAAATAGATAAACGAATTTATACATAGATATACTTTTTAAATTTTCTAAGTTACAATATTAACAAAGATATATCTAATTCATACATAGTTATACTTTTTTAGTTTCAGAATTTTGTAAGTTACAAAATGGATAAAGTTCTATCATAATCTGCTAGTTGTATAAAGTTTAAAGTTCATACCGCTCTATCATCGTTAGAGATTGAATTTGTTGCTTCAGAATCCACTTCTGCAGCCGATGCTACTACTACTTCGTCATTGATTGTCTGTGAAACCACCTCCGCCGGTGTTGGCACACATGTGTTCTTTGTTCGAGCCATTTCTCCAAACCTACAAACAAAATTATTTGGATTAGCACTTCGTGTTACTCTTTAATCAATTTCAATCACAAAGCCCAAAATAAAATAACTAGAATCCGATTTTAATGTAACCAATTTCTTAGTTTTCTACAGATATACCAAGATCGACGAATACAGATTTGTCGTTGTCAAATGGCGTTGACGAGAATTGACGATATATTTTACTGGATTTAGATTTTCAATAAAGAAAGAAGGAAGAAACAGAAAGACAGAGTCGTGGATCGATTTTACCGCAGAGACAAATAAACTTAGTGTTTTACTAGGGTTTTGTTCGGTTTTATTGTATATGACCGAATAAAATGGGCTTGGGTAATTTTATGATCCATTTAGGTTGGTTGGGTCGTAAATAGTCGATATGTTTAAGGTTTTCTGGGTCATTTACTTCTTTTACGGATAAAAGAAAATCAAAAAGAAAATTCTTTTTAAAACATAAGTATCTGAGATTACTCTCGACTCAAGAGGAGCCCAAGAGAATTTCTTTCGTGTGTGTGTTTATACTCTTCTTTTTCAATTTGTTATGATTTTGATATTTTTTGCACAATTAATATGATGTGTTACAAACAAATAATAATTGTAAATACACGAAATTTTATTTTTTTGTATACTTAGAATAGTATATTCCTTTTTTCACTTGAGAACAAAATATTTTTGTAATGTGTTAAATTTGTCACGAGTTTCTTCCTTTACTTTTGTCAAAGGTAAATATTTACATTTACTTTTAATTAATAATTCTTTGAATTTTGAGTTTGAAGAAGTATATGCAATTGTTTTAGATACCTCTACTTTGATCGCGTTATTCTTTTCTGCAATTTTTTCACGTTACGTGTTTACAATATTTAAACATATAGAAAAGTGACGGACAACAATCTTCGAGTAACAAATATGTGAAACACAAATATTTGTTAATATCCTAAAATTTCACAATACATATTACAAAAAATATAGAATTTAAATACTCGCACATTAAAAATAGTAAAAATAGAGTACTCGATCATTCAAAAATCATTCACCTTGATGATAAATTCATTTTATGGATCTAAACTGCTATTATTTTTTTGTTTTGTATTTACATTCAAGTCATTATAATTATATTGATGTATATTGACATCATCACTGATATATTAAAAAAATATTCAGAATTATAGATCACATATTATATAAATATAAATCGTACTTTTTAACAACAATATTTAGAAAAAAACCACGCGTAGCGTGGGTCAAAACCTAGTAATGGATAATAGATAAAATGTTAAAGCAAATTTCACCTTAATAAATTTTAATATTTCATTACAAATAAATTATCTTTGTGATAACTATTAAGTTATCAACTTATTTCTTTCGAAATTAAATTACATGTTCCAGAAAACTAAATAAAGGAAATAAATTTTGCGACCAAAAAGAAAATAAAAGTTAGAAGCAAAACCAAAACGAAATTAATTAATATCAACTTTCTTTCAGTGTGATGATTGTTGTAACAACTCTTTAATGTGCACCGGATATTTAGTTTGGGACTTAGATATTTAATTAAGTTGTTACCTAATTAAAAGAGTCAAAGATTCAGTTCTAAATTAAGTTGTTACCTTTTACTTGTAATTTGAAATATCTTTGACTTGTAATTGGAAAATCTAATATATAAACTTCTTGGGTGAAGTAGTTTTGAAACTTAAACAAAAACCTAAAATAAATTATACTCTTTGAAATTATAATTTCTACTCTTTGAAATTATGAATAATCTTTTTGTTTTGCTCATTATTATTGCTTTGAGTGTGGGATCGAACAATGGTAGCAAGCTCTGGCCAAAAAACCAATTACACTTTAGAAACTCTTTTAGCAGGAATTATGATGTTCTTACGGTTCATTGCAAATCTAAAGATGATGATCTCGGTATTCACACAGTGGCTCGTTCATACGAATATAATTTTAAGTTTGAGGATAGCGTTTTCGGTAGGACTGAGTTTTTCTGTACACTAATGCATGGGGTTGGTTCTAAATATTCTGTAACATTTACTGCATATAAAGCGAAACCTGCTTTTGTTGCAAGTACCGGTGTCATAAAAATTTGGGATGCTTTAGATGATGGAATCTACCTCACAGATGAAGATCACGATTTCGTGAAAATATATGGTTGGTAAAATCTTACTTTTCAAGCTATACTCTTGATGTCCATAAATTTCAAGATATAAATTATAAGAAATTAATACTTAATATATTGGATTTCTTTTGAAATTGTATGCAAAAGCCTAAATAATATTTGCTGGTAATCTATGTGATTTGACAAATCTCTATTTTTTAATGTTTTGAAACTAATATTAAATTATATTGAAAGAAAAAATAAACGTGTATTCAAATAAATGCAAACTTTTTAAAAAAGAATGAACAAAGGAAATTATCCTTACTTTTTTGCCTTTGATGCAAACCAATCTCGTAAGCCGCCCTCATAATTCAGTCAACCTCACTTCGTATTGTACTTAATCTATTTCAAATATCCTTATCAGTCTCTTGCTTGGTGATGGCTTGTCTCCATGCCTTCTATTGTTGCTCTTTTTTTTGATAGAGTAAATCGCATTCTGAAACACATACCTTAGAATGAAAATTTTTGTTGTGTCAAGGTTGTTTCCATTTAGTAGCTGAAACATTTCCCTCCAATCTGTAAAGAACCTTGCGAGAAGAAAGCCTTTCATGAGTCCTTTCCATATTGTTAGTGTAAATGAGCAACTAAAGAACAGATTTTCCCTTGTTTCCATAGGAATTTGACAGAAAACATAACTTGTACTTGCTTGTACATTCTACTATGTCATTCTTTCACATGTTGTTACTCTATTTTTTATGACCAACCATGTTAAAAAAGAGTATTTCGGGGTTGCATACGTAAAGCATATCCCTTTGTGACCCGCATCACAGGTTTTGTAGTTCGTAAGTGTGACCATGTCTCTTTTGACTTGAAAACTTTTCTATAACAGTCCTTCTTCCCTTTTCAGAGAGCAACATCAGCCAAGGTTTTTTCCCAAGTCAGTTTCTAATTTCTTATCTCCTCTTCGACTAGGTTTAAAAACACTTGCATGTGCGATATGCTCTAATTCATACCCATTACTGCATCCACTGTTTTTGTTCTTCGGATTCCTAGGTTAACCTAGCTTCTTATATAAACAACCTACGTAATTAGCTCCATCTTTCAAAAAAAAAAAAAAAGGTAGTATCACCATTTCTGATATTGACTATGTGAAACTGCTTTACTCTTTCTCGGTATTTCAATATCTTCTTCCACATCCATAAACCACACATTGTGGTTTCTTTCATGTCCCAAGAAGAACTGTTTTTTATCAAGTATTTTTTGACTCATTTCACCCATAAAGAACCCTTGGCTGATAGCAAATGCCAAATTAACTTTAAAACACTCACTTTGTTAGCTTCTCAATTGAACGCAAACCTAGTCATCCTCACTTTTTGGTGCACAGACTTCAGACCATGCAACCTTTGATTTCCTAGGGTTCATAAATGGTCCCGACCAAAGGAAAGCAGAGCATATTTTTTTATCTATCGCCCAGAAGCCGCATTCCAAAAAATGGTGAGGCTATAAGTCAATAACTCACTAAGCTTACTAGTTTGAGTCGTCCAGCAAAAGAGAGTGCTCGAACAATCCACAAACTGATCTGAGATCTTACTTTTTCCAACAGGGGTTGGTAGTCTAATGTTGTCATCCTTCTTGTTAAAAGTGGAAGACCTAAATATATGACCTGTAGTGTCCCATATTCAAAAGGAAACTGTTGGAGAATTGCATTCTTTTGAACATCGAGGACCCTAGCCATGTATATAGTAAACTTTTCAAGACTGATTCTTAGACCCGTATGTGTAGCAAAGTCGTCAAAAACCTTGAGGGCGCCATGGATAGATTTTCTATTCCCTTGAACAAAGAAAATCAAATCAGCGGCGATTCGTAACTAAGTCAACTTCAGGAGCTTACATTTTGGATGGTACCCAATTTGTTTATTCTTTGCGGCCTTGTCTAGCTAACTTGCAAGACAAAATATTTACTCATATAACAAACAAATATGGACTAAGAGAACAGCCTTGTATTAGCCCTCGTTCACCGCCAAAGTATCCAGCTAGTTCTCCATGTTATAAGAAACAGAGTATTGAAAGATAGATAAAGGTCCGAATAATTCTCTTGTTAAGACTGAAACAAATTTGGTCTTTATATAGACCTTACAACAAAATGACCGAAGCAAACTCAACTCAACTAAGTCCAAAAACAGACTCTAAATTTAATCGTGTTTTAACTCCTACAAAACAAGAGGACTTATTCAACTTAGAAACAGTCAAACTTAAGTGAATAAAACTAAAGCAATGTTTCTTCTTTCAATTCCTCCCTTAAACTGGAACAGCTCCTTCTTGTTTACTCCTTCTTGCTGCACACTCCCATTCTTTGTCTAAGCTTCTCAAATACTTCAAGTTTGACAGCTTTAGTCATGATGTTAGACAATTGTTCTTGAGTAGTACAGTAATCCAGCAATATGACTCCATCTTTCACCAACTCCCGCAAGAAGTGATACGTTACATGAATGTGCTTGCTTTTTCCGTGTAACACAGGATTCTTTGACAATTTGATGGTAGAACTGTTATCATAGAACAAGACTGTACCTTCTCCTTGAACTGACCCAATTTTTTCCAGTATATTCCTTAACCACACTACTTGACATGTCCCATACACTGTCGACACGAACTCAGCTTCCATTGTGGATAGATTCATTATGGGCTGCTTCTTTGACGTCCATGAAACTGCTCCTCCACCAAGCATAAATATATACCTGAAGTGCTTCCGCGATCATCAATATCTTCTACATAATCGCTGTCCACAAATCCAACAAGTTTATGCTCTCCTCCTAGCTTATATTATATACCATATGCAGAAGTTCCTTGCACATATCTCAAAATTCTCTTTGCTGCTAGCATATGTTGCTCACTTGGTTTCTCCTTGTACCTACTAACCAAGTTTATAGAGTAAACCAAGTCTGGTCTCGTAGGAGTAAGGTACCTTAAACTCCCAACAAGTTGTTTGAACGTTGTGGAATCGACTACATCTCCACCTCCCTCCTTTGACAGCTTGTAACCCGGCACAATAGGATTTTTTTGCTGAATTACAACTCTCCATCCCATACTTCTTCAATAACTCTTCAGCATACTTTTGTTGATTTATAAATATCCCCTGCTCATCTTGAATAATTGCCCCTCCCAAGAAGTATTTCATTTTTGCGAGCTCAGTCATCGAGAATTCCTTCATCATTGAATTCTTGAACTCTTCAAGCATCAAAAATGAATTATTGGTATAGATCAAATCATCAACATACAAACTTACAATAAAGATGTTCTCATTTTCTCTTTTCACAAACAGTGTATGCTCAATAGCACTTTTCGAACCCTTCCTTCACAAAGTATCCTTCGATTCGACGAACGAAGTTCTAGGAGCTTGTTTCAACCCATATAGTGTGTTGTTCAGCTTGTATAACTTGTTCAGTTCATTGCTTACTTCGAAGTCATTAGGTTGCTCAACGGAGACGTCTTCGTTCAATTCTCCATGCAGGAAAGCACTTTTCACTTTAAGATGGAACACGTTCCACCCCTTTTCTTCGGCCAATGCGAGAATCGATCTGATTGTATCCCATCTCGCCGCCAGAGCAAATACTTCATAACAATCAACCCCGTACTTCTGATGATAGCCTTTCGCAACCAATCTTGCCTTGAATTTATCAACTTCCGCTTTCTCGTTAAACTTTGTTTGGAAAACCCATTTTACGCCAATAATGTTTGCTCCGGCTAGTAGATCCATCAGCTACCATGTATTGTTCTCTTCAATAGAAGTGAATTCTGCATCTTCAAAACACTCGGGATCCTCGGCAACAACAAACATTGCAATGATCTCTTATCCATCTTCTGTAACTAAGAAACCTGCATTTCCAAGAACGTAATCCTTCACTCAGACTAGCGCTTGTCTCTGTCTAATTGTTCCTTCTCGCACAGGAGTTTGGTTGTGACTGATTTATTGGGTTACCTCTTATTCCACTCTTTCCTATTCACCATTATCATGCTCTTCAACTGTGACATCTTCTTGTGGTTCCATAGGTAATGTATCAAAACTCTCTTCTCGTTCGGATTCTGTCACAATCAGCTCCTCACTCTGCATATTTCCTTCCCATTCCCATCCTTTGCTCTCATCAAAATGAACATCTTTGCTCACTATGATCTTCTTTGTTTAGGATTGTAAAGGTGTTATGCCTTAGACTCCTTTTTTAACCCGAGCATAACGCATTTGACGCTCTTCTCATTAAGCTTAATTCTTCTTTCATATGGTACTAAAGCAAAGGCAACACAACCAAATATTCTGAGATGCTCCACCGATAGCTTATGTTGGCTCCACTTTTCTTTTGGTGTGACATCACCTAAAGCTGTTGATGGACTTTGATTCAATATATGAACAGCATACTGAACAGCTTATGGCCAAAAACTCCTTCGCATTGACATTTCCATCAACATACACCTTGTCATGTTCATGACACTTATATTCTTCCTTTCGTCTATGCCATTTGATGGGTGTGTAAGCTGTAGTGAGTTGTCTCTTAATTCCATTCTCCCTACAATTATCTTCAAATTCCTTAGAATTGTATTCTCAGGAAATACGTCCAATATTTTTCATCAATGAAGTTAATTTTATACCTCTTCCCACCCTCTAAAATAGGAGAAATAGACCCACAAATGTCGCTATGAACAAGCTGGAGCCCTCAAGTTGATTTCCATTCACTATTTGTCGGAATGTTTTCACGAATCTGTTTCCCTTTCATGCATATTTCACAAACAATTTCAGCTTCATCTGAGTTGATCTTCCTCCATGAGCTTTCCATTGTCCTTCTACCTTCAAGGCTCGTTCTTCTCCCACGTGCCTGCTTAGGTTCTGCTCATGAACCATCAAGGAGCTTTGCAATTAATCCACTGTGAGCTCTTTGATATCATTTGATTCTTCAATAGCACATACAACATATGTGATTTTTTCAACCAAAGTTCTTAAGATCTTCTCAACTACCTTTAAGTCTAGTATGTCTTCTCCTAGGTTGCGCATATCGTTGACAACCTCCATTACCCTTGAGAAATAACCAATGATCACTTTCCCTATCTTCATTTCAAGCACTTCGAAACTTCTACTCAACATTTATAACTGTGCGCTTTGCACTCTACTGTTCCTTGATACTTTCTCTTCATTCGTCGATGTATCTTTCTTCAAAATTGTTTTGAAAATGGTCTTGTCTATGAAGGCAAACATATAGTTCTTCACCTTGCGATCCTTGACAGTCTGCTCCGCCAACTTTGTACAGTGCGTTCCGGTTAAGATCACGTTTCTCTCTGGTCGTGTGATTCCTGTTTCAATGAGATGCCACCACTCCTTTGATCTGAGCAAATTTTCCATGAGCATTGCCAAATACTCGTAATCCCCATCGAACTTTGGATCAACCAGTGTATCTCTCTCACTCATTTTTTTCTCTCTTGTAACAGGCTCGTGACAGGCTCTGCTACCACTTTCTCCATCGTGTCACCCATCTACGGGAAGAAATCCTATAGCTGGGGAATTCTGAATGTGGCTTTCGGCACTGTCATCTTTTTCTCCTTGCTCCTCTACATTATTAGGAAGGTATTCGAGGAACTAATCTCTTTCTGCAACACATCTACAACCAGAAAACAACCCAGTTTCGTTGTCGTTCTCGAGATGATCATCTTCTTGTCTCTCGTCGTCACCATCATCTTAGTCCATTCACTTGCACTGAAAATGAGGATGTAGTAATCCATGTCTAAATCCACTGTATATATTTCTCTCAGAATTCAAGAGCTCTGATCTTAACGTGTTTAGTAGGAACTCCACTGAACCGAGTCAAAAGCTTTCAAAATATCTATTTTCATCACGCATCGAGGAGAAATAGTGTCTTTGTGGTAGTCATTGATGATCTATGTGGTGAGGAGGTGGTTTTCCATCATCAACATATCCTTTATAGATGCTTATTGATTTGGAGAAATGAATCGTGGTAGAATAGTCTTGATTCGGTTTGCCAGAAGCTTCGATATGACTTTGTTAAGAACGTTGCAGCATGATATTTGTGCATAGTCCTTCATTACAATAGCTTCTTTTTTCTTTGGAATCAAAGCTAAGATGGTTGAGTTGGCCCCTTTAGGCAAAAAAAACAGTCTTAGAAAAGAATTGAAATGCCACCACAAAGTCTTTTCCCACTACTGACCTATTTGGACTCGGAGATTTGTTGCTTGGCATTGAGAACAATACTTTCTTCACTTTTCCCTCCGAGACTTTTTTGTGTGAGCATTGCCTTATCATTTTCTTCACATTTAAACTCCATTAGATGTCCCAACTTCTCACTTGACCATTCTTCGTAGCCTTGTGGCTTCTCGGTTAAAAAACTCTTTAAATATCTTTTAGGTTCAGCCTTATTCTCTCTTTGAGTGACTGCTATTTGGCCATCTTCTTAGTTTTGCTGCGTTGTAGAAACTTTTCTAATTTTTATCCTCTATTTTAATACAGTCGAGTTTCGCCTTTTGTCAAAAATATCCTGCTTCAATGTCTGATAATCTCCTCCATTTATTGTAAGTTGCTGCCTCCAAGTCCACTGATTATATGGTTTTTAAATCTCAAAGCTTTTTATATGCCTCCTTTGTTCGAATTGATATATCTCTCTACAACCATTTCCCCATCCTGCGGAGTTGTGGTTTCAGTGCCTATAGCTTTTTTTGATAACATGTGAATCGCTGAAGTGGAATGATAAAGTGGTGTGGACTAAGCCCAAGTTGCTTCTAATTCTTCTTAGTAGCCCGATAGTGTAGCTAGGTGGTCATTCATATCGTTATAACTCTTCTCTCCTCCTCTTTAATATAAAATCTACATCTTAAATGATCTGAATGACCTCTTGTCTCAAACATAGAGTACGATTAAGCATATAGCTGTAATCAGTTAATTCACATTGTTGGACTAAATTCTGAAAATCTCTCATTCCTCGTGATATCAATGGTAAATGTTCATACATTGAATGATCCTCTCCTTCCAACACCTCACTGAAATCTGCACATATCAACCAAGTTTTACCATGAAATAGAGCAAAACTATGATAGTGTCGAAGATCGGCCTATAGTGTTTTGCGTTCCATCACAAAATTGGATGCATAAACAAATATTGCAAAACATTCTTCCTTTTCTCCTTCAATCAAGATCGAACATGTAATCAATTGTGATGTCTTGTAGATAGGCGTGACTTGCACGTTATTTCTCCAAAGCAACCAAATTCTTCCTAGTCTATATTCTTCATAATTGCATATAAAAGACCATTCTCTAAAAACTGACTTTGTAATCTTGTATACCTTTCTTTCTTTTACTTTTGTTTCTATTAAAAAATCAAAATCAAACTTCCCCCTATTCATCCAATCCCTTACAACATCATGCTTACCTCTTTTATTAAAATATCTAATGTTCCAGAAGAAACCAGACATTAAGAATGTTGTGGAGGTTTACTTGTCTTCAAGTAGTTAGGATTTATTATCCTAGAATTGTGCATGTTTTTGTTGACAAAAATTCGTGACCATCCTTTGAATACATGTTCGATTGATTACATCCTCAGCGTGACAAATCCAAATTCACAATAAATCATATAAGCAATACAGCTTTTCGATTACATCTTAAACCACCTTAGTGAGGTTCTATAACTAAAATGGTTGAATTATATTAAACTAAACAAACAATGTTTTCTAAAAATGGTATGCCCAAAAATGGTTTACGAAAAATAGACTCAAAAATACAAATGTCATTGGCGAAAAATAAATGACAATTAATGAATATACAAATAATAGATAAAAAGCAAAATGAAATAAATTTTCAATGTTTCATTTAGTTAAAGATAGTGTATCTTGAAGATCATAACGTATTTTAGATTATGTACCTGATTTATAAGTGGCTTATAAATCACCTACCATTTTACCAGTAACCGATCTAATCTACACACAAATATCATCTTTTACTCTTATAAGATTTTAACCATATTTTTAGATCTCATAAGAATCAATGCAATTTCATATAAAACATCAAAATAATTCTATAAATTAAAATTTTCTCAAGATAATATTTAATTTTATTTATAAATCTCTTAATTAGCCATCTTTCTACATTTATCAAAAGATATTAGCTATCTGTTCTCATAGGCAATATGATAAAAAAAAAAACTTTTTCCAAGTTAGGGGCACAAAAAGAGTTTCCCTGGGACTTGGGCTGAGAATAATGAAGTGGCTGGGAAATGATTAGTTAAGGATGGCTTGATGAATTCTCAATATTCTGTTGAGGGAACAAAATATACTAGGAAGGATGCAAGTCCAGTTTGGTCTAAACCATTGTACGAACCAAAAACAATCAATAAAGTAACTCAGGGCTCACAAATGGTCGATAATATTTCTAAAGTTTCAGTTCTAGAGGATGAGCAAAAGGATTTGATGATGGGAGATGTACTAGAGGTACAAGACAAGAGTCTCACTGAAGGGTTGAATTTCAGATATTTTAAATCACGTTTGGAGTAACAAAAAACAAATGTGAGAAGGAGCTCAATTAGCTCCAACTGAATCTAGTGTTATTAGGGATACTTTGGAAACTCCAATTCAATCTTTAAGATGTAGGATTGATGAATTCATGGAAATCGGCAGATCCATCTATGAATTTAGTATGGTGGTGTTTCCTAGGAATTGACAATACAATTTTACTTGGTGCAAAGTGTCTTCGGAGGTGTCCCTTTCTTTTTCACTCGGAATTGGAAGTTTTAATATTGGCAATAAAAAATATCCTTTCAAGAAGGATAAAGTGTCAGGCATTTGAAACAGATAATTATTCAGAGTAAGTTTTGATGGTACAGTCCCCTGAAGAATGACTCGCTTTCTCTAATTTTTTAGAAGATCTTGAATTGCTATGTGTCTCCTTTTCTTGCTTTCTTCTATTTCATGTTTATGTAATACTAAGGCAAACTATTTAGCACAATATTCTAAACTTTTATTTTCTGAAGTTATTTTTTAAACCCTTTCCCTCCTAATTGGACAACCAATCATGGAATTAGTTTTTACGTAATGTTTTAAACTCACTATTTCACCTTTATTCTGACCTGTTAATGGAAGACAACTATGACTTTATACATTGAAATGTTGTCAACCTGTTATATATTAATGTTAACATAGCTAATGACCTATCAATGTACGTAAAGCGAATGTCAATCATATTCGTATCCGTTAATTTCATTTAGGAAATCAGGCTCATTGCCAATCCACTAAGAAACATCTCTGATAGATCCAAATAATAAAAATAATATAATATGAAGCAAAATAGAACGAAATATCTCACGCGGACCAAACTTTGAACTTTATTATAAAACAAATCAGCACGTGAAAGTAATGGTCGGTTCGGTCCAAGATGCCAAGAACTCCTCCGGTCCATCCATCAACCTAACCTTTTTTGGATATAAAATTTAGCAAATTCCATTTCCACGACCACACAACAACAACACATCCACTCGAATTTTCTATTTCCGAATAACAAAACCGGTAAACTCATCACAAACTTAAGTTACTTTGTAGTTTGTGTTTTGTCCTTTTATGTAATGAAGAAGATCCAACTAACTACTACTCAATATTTTTGTATTGACCGTTGATTTCTCAGATCTGACTTTTACTTCTCCTTCTTCCAGATCGGCGGAGACATGACGGCGGCACAAGGGAACTCTAACGAGACTCTGTTTTCTTCTTACAAGATGGGAAGATTCGATCTCTCTCATCGGTGAGTTTCAGCTAGATTAATGATCTTGAGTGGTTTTTGTATGACGTGTAGTCTCATATCGCGTTTGCGTTTTCAGAGTGGTTCTGGCGCCGATGACGCGGTGCAGGGCGTTGAACGGAGTACCAAACGCGGCGTTGGCAGAGTATTATGCTCAACGGACCACTCCCGGCGGTTTTCTCATCTCCGAAGGCACCATGGTCTCTCCCGGATCCGCAGGGTATTCTCGTCATTTTACTTACTTCTTTCTTTCTTTTTTAAGACCAAAAGTAAAAACTACGATGAGATGACGTCAACTAACTGTACTGTTTAATAAACGGCTTTTGTCGTTAGGAAAACAATCTGATTTTCATTAAAATATCAAATCAACTCATATTAGTACTATTATTTATACATAATTTTGGTTTTATCAAATTAGTATTATTGCGGCTTAGATGTTCTGTCCAAGGGTCCAATTTTTTTTATTATTTTTTTTCATACAAAAAAAATAAAATAGCCACTAATTTAAAATATATATCTTAAAAACTCCACTTTAGTTATAAAAAACTATGTGAAAGATCTAAGTTTTTTTAAATAACATTTCTATAACTAAAAACCACAAATTTTGAAAACAAATTAACAATATTTATTTCAATGATAATAATAGACCAAATTTTTTTTTTTTATTCAAGGACACTTAATTTTTTTGGGTCTGGTGTGGCACCAGGTCTCGCCAATATTTGAGCCGGCCATGTTGCTTAAGAACAATAAGAAACCTACTATTAGTCTTTTATTAGTTTTTTTTGTGTGACTGTGTGTGTCTCTACTATTGTTAGTATTAGAATTGAAAAGAACAATGTAAAAACAGTATATGTATTATTACTGCCCTATTAGTCTTTTATTAAATAAAGGTTGATTATTAGGTTAGACATTCTACATTTAAAATAAAAGGAATCTCTTTAAGATATACTCCATCTGTTCTTTTTTTTTTGATTTTCTAGAAAAAAAATTTGTTTCAAAAAGATTGAAAAAAAATTGTTTCAAAAAAATTAATTTTTAAGGTTTTTTATGCAATATTTATTAGTTATTATTGATGAGTTGTAAACTTTAATAAAAATGATTGAATACCATTGGTTTAAAG
>Ga0041059_1002355_pt1 | contig 14210 bp, 11 predicted proteins | sample AraColnosormetaG_FD_56232 | JGI IMG/M metagenome (GOLD analysis project Ga0041059, IMG submission 56232) | Arabidopsis roots microbial communities from North Carolina, USA - Col MF nosort | ecosystem: Host-associated > Plants > Roots > Unclassified | place: USA: North Carolina | collected...
ACTCCCGTAGACGATCTACTTTCCACCTCTTCGTCTGGAAGTCAATCAAGGTGTTAACGTAGACCAAAGGGTTCCTATCCATAATTAAACCTTTCGGTGGTCTTGGAGGAGTATCTGGGATCCATGGATAATAGGCGACTATATGTTCTAGGAGGTTGCACAAAGAAAAAGTTTGTTCTAGCATAATATGAGAATAGATGATTTACGTCTTAAAATTAAACTATCACCGACTAATAATAAGCATAATAAGATGTGACTAAAACAACTAAGATTAAATGATGATCATCATGACATTTGAAAATTATATAAACCCAAATCATAAAGAAACAAGAAACAATATGAAAACAATATATTCCTAAGATACAGCAAAAGTGGATGTATGTGAAACGTCCAAAGAGATAATTTGAGGATTAGCTGCGGAGTTCAAACATAAAAACGAAAGTTCAACTACTACTTTCATATTTAATTAATCAAAGTATTTAATTGCAAAACGGAACTTAACCTGATTGGATCCATAAGTATATTATCATTATTCTTTTACCAAAGAAATAAATAAATTCGTTTTTAATCATATTTAGAGCTATTCATGTTCTTGTAATCAATTAAAAGTTTCATTTGTTTACAAACATAACATCATATATACACTCAAAAACAGCAAAATTGAAATAACCATCTGACCAGAATGATGTGTTTGAACCAAAACTACTCTTGGAATCGAATATAGATTAAAAATATATAGTAAACTAATTTTTAGAGAGTTTGAGTGACTATTGACTAAACTATGCTTCCGTGAAGGAGGTCCCTTTTGCAAGTGGACATACGTGAGAGACCCACCATTAATTTGTCTTTGAGCCTTATTGTTGTTATTGACTTTTAGCCAATAGAAAGAGATGGAAATTCAATAATTATCCACAAAATTCCAAATCATTGGTGTACAAAAAGATCTAAGGCTGTTATATTTTCAAAAAAGAAAGAAAAGAAATGCAACAAATATGGATTAAACTGTGGTTTGTAAATTGAGCTTTGCATGAAAACTTTATCACTATGATTTCACTACTCCATATTTATTGACTAAAGTGGCACTAATGAATTTCTTAATCATGAAATCTTGTATCAAAAAGTACTAAAATAAACATGACATTGGCAATTAGGAAAATTCTAAATTAGAAATTAGTAAAAATGAAAGGTGAAAGGGAAAGATGATGATATGAATTGGTTGGTGACCAGGAGAAATGTATCCCGATTTTTGCAGACACTTTCAGTGTCCCCATTCATATAATTATGGCCCACCTCGTTAAGATTTTTCATTCACCACCATAACAAGATCTAAGCTTAGATTTCATGTAATTAAACATATAATATACTTGCCAATACTATCTAATAAAGTATACTTAAGCAAAAATTATTACTCTAGTGTAAGGCGATGAAATATAAGTTTAGTTGAAAATTTATGTCGATATAACAAAGTATAATGAATTAAGACCTTGGTTTTCGATTAACAAACTAATTAAACACTAGTTTTGCCTAATAAAACCGGGAATCGTATTCAAAACCGAACGACAAAACAAGGGACAAGTTGAGAGACAAAACCAAATCAGCATCTTTCTTCCAGAAATGTCATGACCACATGACGTCATCTTGACCCTTCTTCATTGTGATATCTGTGGATAAAGCGCACGTGTTTAATTCACGAACCTTCGTAGTAACGAAAAATCCACAACTTTCATATTTTTTAATTACCCACTAAACTAAAACAAATTTGGAAAAACATGAAAAACTTTTTCTTTTTTTCCAGGTTCGTGAACCTCGTACCCTCTATATAAACCTCTTAACCACCTTCCACATAGAAAAAAGTTCAGATATTTGATAAATCAATCAACAAAACAAAAAAAACTCTATAGTTAGTTTCTCTGAAAATGTACGGACAGTGCAATATAGAATCCGACTACGCTTTGTTGGAGTCGATAACACGTCACTTGCTAGGAGGAGGAGGAGAGAACGAGCTGCGACTCAATGAGTCAACACCGAGTTCGTGTTTCACAGAGAGTTGGGGAGGTTTGCCATTGAAAGAGAATGATTCAGAGGACATGTTGGTGTACGGACTCCTCAAAGATGCCTTCCATTTTGACACGTCATCATCGGACTTGAGCTGTCTTTTTGATTTTCCGGCGGTTAAAGTCGAGCCAACTGAGAACTTTACGGCGATGGAGGAGAAACCAAAGAAAGCGATACCGGTTACGGAGACGGCAGTGAAGGCGAAGCATTACAGAGGAGTGAGGCAGAGACCGTGGGGGAAATTCGCGGCGGAGATACGTGATCCGGCGAAGAATGGAGCTAGGGTTTGGTTAGGGACGTTTGAGACGGCGGAAGATGCGGCTTTAGCTTACGATATAGCTGCTTTTAGGATGCGTGGTTCCCGCGCTTTATTGAATTTTCCGTTGAGGGTTAATTCCGGTGAACCTGACCCGGTTCGGATCACGTCTAAGAGATCTTCTTCGTCGTCGTCGTCGTCGTCCTCTTCTACGTCGTCGTCTGAAAACGGGAAGTTGAAACGAAGGAGAAAAGCAGAGAATCTGACGTCGGAGGTGGTGCAGGTGAAGTGTGAGGTTGGTGATGAGACACGTGTTGATGAGTTATTGGTTTCATAAGTTTGATCTTGTGTGTTTTGTAGTTGAATAGTTTTGCTATAAATGTTGAGGCACCAAGTAAAAGTGTTCCCGTGATGTAAATTAGTTACTAAACAGAGCCATATATCTTCAATCCATAAACAAAATAGACACTTTAATAAAGCCGTGAGTGTTAATTTTTCAATCTAGTTTCATTTCTTACATGACATTCACGGCTTTATTAAAGTATTACACCATATCCCCTAATACAATCTCTTAACTCAATTTGAGTTCTATATTGCTAAGTAGCCAAAACTTGATCGAAGAGGTAACAATTACTAAAACCAAAATCCATCAACAGTAGCGCGACAATAAATAATAACCTATCTATTTTAGATTTTTTTTTGTTGTAAATGTTGTGAGCTTAAGTGTGTAATCACTTGTAAATGTTTCTGTTTGATACTCTTGAGAAGATGAAGCTGTCTAAGGTCGACAAGCAAAGGCTCTGCTAGAGAAAATTCATTTAAGCAATCAATTTATATCTTTGATTTTTGAAGCACATAAAACTTTGAACCCAATAAAGGTTTAGAATGAGAAAAACCGTGTCTCGCCTAGAGGATTCAGTATTGAAACCCAGTTATTCTCTTAATGGACTAAGAACGAATATTCTTTTCATTAATGGGCTTTAACCAACGAGAGCTGATATTTATTATTGTTAATGGGCTTAACCAGTTTGTAGCCCACGGATAGATAAAGAGAGGACCAGAACACAGTTAAATAGCACCCGCCGCAGAGAATAATAACTCAGGAAGGGTTTATAGATTAGGTTTTTAAGTCGCACCTCTCTCTCTCACTGCCGCATCTTTTCTTAGGGTTCTTGTTTCGCTATCTCTTAAACACAAACAGCTCTGTCCGAATAATCTCTCTTCAAGTACCTCTTTTTTCTGATTCTGTATATCGCCATGAATTACTGATTTCCCTCTCTATAAACCCATCAAAGTAAACCAATTTCTCCTGTGACTTGTACCTAACTCGATCTTACCAGACTGGTGATGGCGTCTTTGAACCCTTTCGATCTTCTAGGAGATGATGCTGAGGATCCAAGCCAGCTCGCTGTGGCTTTGTCTCAGAAAGTCGAGAAAGCTGCTGCTGCTGTTCAGCCTCCTAAGGCCGCTAAGTTCCCAACCAAGCCGGCTCCTCCTTCTCAAGCAGGTAAAAGTTCTTTCCTTTATGTTGATACTTAACAGATTTAGATTCAGCTGTGTTTTGTCTAGTGTTTGATTGATTAGTTCTAGTGAAGTTTGTTTATGGTTGTCATGAAAGATCCATAGTCAAATGTGTGTGCTTTTTTCATTTGCTGCTTTGTTAGTTTCTTCCGTATCTTATTTTGTTTCTCTACTGCTTTGTTAGATTAGGGTAAAGCTTAATACTTTGTTAGATTAGGATAAGTATATATATTGAAAGCTTTTTGTTATGAATGTAGTGAGGGAGTCGAGGAATGCTCCTCAAGGAGGTCGTGGTGGGACTGGTGGACGTGGTGGATTTTCCCGTGGCAGGGGTAATGGTGGATACAACCGGGACAACAGGAACAATGATGCTCCTGGAAATGAGAATGGATTTTCTGGAGGATACAGGAGACCTTCTGAAGATGCTGATGGAGCAAGCCGTGGTGGGTCTGTTGGTGGATACCGTGTTGGCGGTGGTCGTGAAGGACCTCGCCGTGGTGGAGTTGCCAACGGGGAATCTGGTGATGTTGAACGCCCACCGAGGAATTATGACCGCCATAGCAGGACAGGTCATGGGTAAGCTTTCTTTTTGTTCTGTCCACTACTTTAGTTACTACTTTGTTTGACTTCTTCTGTTTGTGATTCATTTATGTTAACTTGATGTTTGATAGTACTGGCATGAAACGTAATGGTGGAGGTCGTGGAAACTGGGGCACTACTGAAGATGATATCCCTCCGTAAGCATCCTTGTCTTCACTTTAATTATCCATATGACTTTAACTTTAGGTTGTTTATAAACTTTTGTTGTTCTTATATTAGAACGTCTGAGGAACCTACCACAGAGGTTGAGAAGAGCCCTGTTGCTGAGAAGCAAGGAGGTGAGGATGAAACCCCTGAAGCAAAGAAAGAACTCACTGCGGAAGAGAAAGCACAGAAAGAAGCTGAAGAAGCTGAAGCCAGGGTACAATCATTTACAGCTCTTGAAACATCTTTTGAGGTTTAGTTAAGTTTGAAGTAGAATGTTTGCTAACATTTTGAACTGATATGGTTTTGTCATATAGGAGATGACTCTAGAAGAGTATGAGAAAATTCTGGAGGAGAAGAAGAAGGCTCTGCAAGCCACAAAGGTTGAGGAAAGGAAAGTTGACACCAAAGTGTTTGAGTCCATGCAACAGCTCTCTAACAAGAAGAACACCGATGAAGAAATCTTCATCAAGCTGGTCAGAAAATCATCTACTGTTCAGTTTATCTATTCCCTTCACTGTAACGGAGCAATAGTTAATACTTGGTATTTTATTGTTTCAGGGATCTGACAAGGAAAAACGCAAAGATGCTACTGAGAAGGCCAAAAAGGTCTTAGTTCTTTCTGTTCTCACTTCATGATTTCTTTTGGGTTGTGTCATTTTTTTACCTGAGTGATTTTGGGTGATTTTGTAGTCGTTGAGCATTAATGAGTTCTTGAAGCCGGCTGATGGAAAGAGGTACAACGGGAGAGGTGGAGGCTCCCGCGGAAGAGGAGGTCGCGGTGGTCGTGGTGAAGGAGGAAACCAAAGGTATGCAAAAGAAGCTGCAGCTCCGGCGATTGGAGACACAGCTCAGTTCCCTTCGTTGGGCTAGTAAAGACCCCTGGTCCTTCAGCCTCGCTATCTCTGTCTTTCGTTTCTCTTTGGTTGAATTTTGTTAGTTTTATAATTTTTTGTTACACTTTCTGAAGGTCTTTTCTGCGAAACTATTACGTTTTTTAAGTTATGAAAAAAATTATTAAGATATTTTTCTCTCTAATTTTGGTATTACACATTCGATCTTTCTTTTCGTACATCATAAATGAAGTATATTTCTAATAGCACGATATCTAGTATCTTTCATACTTGAGCGATGATTTAGAATCGTCGAAGGCATTAAAGAGTGCTCTACATTATTTGCATAAAAGACCTTTTACTATATAGAAGTTATGGGTTTCAAACTTCAACGTACATCAGAAAAGAATCGGATCAAAAGAAAGCAAATGAAAAACAAGCAAAAGGATCCAAAGAGTTGTTAATTTGGAGAAGTCTAACATGCAATGCAAACAAATGATCATAATGGTGTGATGATCGAAAGAGGAGTGGTGACTAATTGAATCAAGAAGAACAACAGCCTGATTGCTGGTTCACTGGCTGTCCACGGATCTGGACCGTTGGTGGCTTGGCACCTCCAGCTGGTTGGCTAGCCATTCTGCGAAAACAACAAAACCTTTTAAGTATGGAAGTAAAGGGTTAATGACTTCACAAGTAAAATTTAGTTTCTAACCTTGTCTTAATTGCAGCAGTCATAGCCATGAAAGCTTCTTCCACATTGGTTGCATTTTTAGCACTTGTTTCCAAGAATGGGATCCCAAGTTCATCTGCAAAAGCCTGTGGGACAAGGAGATGAGACAACAAAAATGTTATTCTCTTTAAGACAAGGTTTACGTGGATAGAGAGTTCACCTAGTTTATTATAAAATTACCTTAGCTGTCTCAGTGGATACAACTTTCTGTGAAGTGAGATCGTTCTTGTTCCCAACCAGTAGCTTGTTCACATTTTCGCTAGCGTAACGGTCAATTTCATTCAGCCATTGTTTGACGTTGTTGAAGCTCTCTAGGTCTGTGACATCATAAGTGACCTGCAAAGATAGGCAATTGTGAGCAAGAGGTATAGGATGTGTTATTTAACAAGAAGATGATTGGTTGGTTAGAGTAAGAGTACATACAATGATCCCATGAGCTCCTCTGTAGTAGCTGCTAGTGATTGTCCTGAAACGTTCTTGGCCTGCTGTGTCCCACTGTATACACAGGCGATTACCAAAACAAGAGTAACTATCTGCTCTTTCCAAAATTTTAACAGATTATGATTGCATATCTAGCTGAAGAACACTTACGATCTGGAGTTTGATGGTCTTTCCGTCCTGCTCAACTGTGCGAATTTTCTGCATGATATCATTAGTAAAGGTTAACACTTATTATTCTGATTCCTGTATATAAATGAGTGATGAGCAAATGAAGGTGCTTACAAAGTCAACACCAATGGTGCTTATGTAGCTATCCAGGTAAGAATCATCCTGTCCACATAAAATTCAAGATATCAGGAAATAAGAACACAAAGGAGTAACAATGATACCATAGTGAGAACTAAGCTAATCCAATGGAGTAATGACTTTTGAGTTTTGAGTCTTGAGCAACAGGTATTGAACTCCAAGATGTGATCCTCAAATTTTTGTGTGTACACAATGTTAAAAAGTAACTACCAGAGATGATGAATCCAGAATTGTGGGAATACTTACAGCAAATCTTAGAAGCAAGCATGATTTTCCAACACCAGAATCACCAATAAGCAGAAGCTTGAACAGATAGTCACTGCAACAACAGAACGGTAAACACCAATCTCAGTGAAGCTCATAAACTCATGAAAATTCGGGTCAGGAAATAAAAACGCAAGAACATCTATATACAATATGCTAATGAGATCAAAGGGAAAATTGTGTCACACTCGCGAATTTCAACTACAACAGTAAACAGAAATTGCAGATCTCGATCAAATTTCCTCGGATCTGACCTGTATAAGATCCATGGAACGAAAATCCAAATCTATACAAAATTCTAATACAAAATACCTTAAACGAGCAAAATTAGGTAGATTCAATTCACAAACCTAACAACCAACAAAGATCCAAAGCAAAATCGAACAAAAACCAAATCACCAAACACATCAAAAAATAAAAAACGCGGATCGATCCGAAACAATAGATACATGAAACAACGAGAAGACAAGTTTCTTACTATTCAGGATTCATTATCCCTCAACGAGAATCTGACGATTAAAGGAATCTCCGGCAGTCAATTCAGCGATCGTCGTCGGCCAAAAAAACGAGAGAGACGTGAATGTTCTTTTTTTTTTCTTCTATGTGGCTTTGGCTTATTAAGTGCTCTTTTTGTCAATGACACGGTTAAGAAAAAAGAAAAAAAGGGACCCACTCTTTTCGACATTTAAATGCGTTTTGGTTTTGATGTTTGAATGCTGACGTGGCCGAGCCAACTCAGAGAGATGCGTGGAGGACAAAAGAATCAATCAATCTTTTTTCTTCTTCTTTGTCGATTTTTGTTCTTTTCTTTTTTGATTCTATACAATCGGAGAATAACTATCTTTAGGAGATTAAAATTTCGTATCCAATTAATGTAACTTTTTATATGTATGCTAATATTACGTACTGTTGTCAAGCTTTTAATTAAACCACCTGTAAGAGAATATATATTCGTTTCACAAAGAAAGAAGATGGAATATTTTGATTATTATCTTTTTGGTATTCTGATTAAACTAACATATAATAGCTTTTCATCGCTTGCGGTGTAAGTCAATGTAACGTGAACATGTAGACGACTTGAATATACAACATAGTCACATAGAATAATATTTCAACTCCAGCAGAAATTTATTCGTCAATCATAACTTTTAAAAGGCCCAAAGTAGATTATTTAGAGCTATCAATTTAAGGACACATAAACATACATTTGTTTGTAACAGAAACTCTTTATTTAAACCATTTTTGGTTCTACATTAGTGTACTTGGACAAGCCTTGGTTCGTGGTGGTAGACTGGTAGAACCAGCTTTGGTAATGGGTTTCTTGTTATATCAATTGAATATGGGCCTAAATGTCTAGGCCCATAAAATTAGTAAATGGCCCATAAATTGAAATACACGGAGCGGATAAGCGATAAGGCTCTTCTTTACTCTGGTTTCGAGTTTGGGTTGTGCAAACATGGCGACGAGCTCTCATCTTCTTCCTCAGGTTCTTCTTCTTCACTCTCTCACGCTCAATCACATTTTCATACTTATGCTTCTTTGAATTCTGTATTTATCTACCATTTATGGAACCAGGCATTGCATATGATACCGAGAACCCCTTCTTTCTCGTCGAAGAATTTAGGGGTTTCTTCAATTCTACCACGAGCATCATCAGTGAACTCAAGACTATCAGTTTCTAGGGTTTTTCTCAATCATTCGAGCTCCAATTTTGGTTTCGCCATCGATTCCAAGAAGAGAAAAGAGTTTATCGCTAAAGCTGAAGAGAGTACTGAAGGTGAAACTGAGGCTGTTGTGGAGAATGCTGTTGAAACTGAAGCGGAAGGAGAAGGAGAAGCCACTGTTGCGGCGGAGGAAGCTAAACCTCCGTGGAAGACGAGAGTCAAGCTCGGAGATATCATGGGGGTTAGTTCATTATCCAATGTGATTCTATGAGATTGTCTAGTGTTTTGTTTTGGCTCTGAATCTGATTATACATGTCTGATACTGTAGTTGTTTTGGCTCCTGTTCTTAAATCATCAGTTATCTTTTAGGCATTGGAGAAATGAAATGTTGATTTGCTTTTTGTTTCTGTAGCTACTGAACAAGAAAGCTATTGAGGTTGCAGAGACTGTAAGACCGGTTCCTGGACTTAGGACTGGGGATATTGTAGAAATCAAACTGGTAAAACTCATTGTCCCCGTATAATCTTATGCAATTTATGCATTTAACTGCAAGATTTTGATACGACATGGTGGGTTTGATTTTACAGGAAGTTCCTGAGAACAAACGTAGGCTATCTATCTACAAAGGTATTGTGATGTCTAGACAAAATGCAGGCATCCACACTACTATCCGTATCCGGAGGATTATTGCAGGCATTGGTGTTGAAATCGTCTTTCCCATGTAAGTTTATTCTTCCTTAACTATCCTATTATCACACACTTACTCGGGTATATTGATAAGTATAAATGTAAATAGTATTAGATAGTCAGAGTTAAGGGTCTTTGACCTTGTTAAGGAGTCTTTTGGCTTTGAGAGAGATTTTAGGAACTCTAAAACAAACCGGAATTAGCTTCTTTTATCGTGAACAGTCATAGTCTTCGCTTCTTGAGAACTTAAGAGATTTACAATTCTATATCTGATCATATGTATTAGCTTTCTTCACGAAAAAAGGAAATAATTGCTACTCCAAGTATGATACTATAGGAACTAGTACATAAATGCTGGAAGTCTTAGCATTATAGGTCACCAAGCTTTGTGCTTATTTACTACAGAAACGCGCACCAACCTTTAATCTTAATCACTCTAGAGTCTAGCCGTTATCATAACATACTAGTCCCTATGAACTTTCCAGTACTATTGGCTGATTCTACAATGAAGTAATATGTAACTGATATGTTTTGATCTTGAACAGATACTAATCTACACAATCAAGTAATATGTTTTGATCTTGGTTTAGAATATGTATCTGATGTGATGTGTGTTTTGAATTTAACAGATACTCTCCCAACATAAAGGAGATAAAAGTGGTAAGTCACAGGAAAGTGAGAAGAGCAAGACTTTACTATCTGAGGGACAAACTTCCTCGTCTCTCAACTTTTAAATGATCACCAAACCCAACACCAGTCTTGTCTTGTGTTGTCTTCAATCTCCAAAGGTAGCTAGCTACTCTCTTTTCTCTTGTAATAATTGTTTGTTTGTTTCGTCTTTTGGATTTCATTTCTTTTCATGTAATTTACAGTAACAGTAATTTAAGAAAAGTAAATCAATGTTGATTGTTTTGATCTTGAGTATGTAGAATCTGGACCCTTTAGTATTCTTTTTCAGAAATATGACTGATTTAATCATTAAAATAAAACTTTTGAATCATTGAAATTGCTTTTCAAAATAGATTTTTTACATGTAAAATCATGTAATTCATTCATGTAAATGAATTTTCCAGCTAAAGCAGGAAAAAAGAAACGAATGATTGAGTATTTTTCTTGTCTCTTTCCTCTGTATGATGACTTTTATGTCCGATAATTAATTACTTGCTAACAATCAATCATTAATGGACACGGAGAAATAAATTTAAAATATCATCAATCGTGAGAGACGAAAAATGGCCTACCACCCTGAAAGCTCATTATAGCCTTTTTAGCCACTATATAAAATCAAACACCAATCAATATCTGCCACGTCATCATCCTCTTTTTTCCAGCCTGTCGCTTTTAACCTTTGTTTTTTCGTCTCTTACAATGCACAACTGTTTTCACACGTGTCACATTTTTCCCTCTCTTCTCTCTCTTTCGCTCTTTCTTCTTCCCCGCAGTTCCCGGAGACGACGCCGGAGGAAAATCGTACGGAAACTTTGCTTCGACTTCACGTGGCCGCTCCACGAAGCGCCTTTGGGTTTCGTCTTCCCCGTTTCTCTTTCTCTCTCTTCTTTTGCCTTTGTTACCACGAATAGAACGAGAGGAGAGAGATAGGAGGAGAGTTTTGGGATATTGGTGGAGAGCGATTATCGGGAGAGCCAGAGAAAAAAATAAGCAGCTTCTTCCTCCCTCATCGTTGGGACCGTGACTTTTGTTTTCTTCAGGTTTGATCCGTCTTTTTTTCCTCTCTTCATTTCTCAGTTTTTCCCCTCTTTTTACCTTTTCTGGAAAAAAGTTAGATAAAATCGGAATTGTTTGGATTAGGGCTTCGATTTTTTGATGTTGTTGTATACTTTTTTCAATAGAGATTTGATTGTGAAACTTTTGTCGTCGTAGCTTTAAGCAAACAAAAAAAAAAGATGACCGGCGTTGGCGAGAATCAGCTTATCTCCATTCAACCTGATGAACTCAAATTTCTCTGTAAGCATTCTTCTACACTCTCTTCGTTAATCAATGGCATGCATTTGTCTCATCTATACTTGGTTAATTCTAGGGATATCTATTCTTAATTTGTGAAATGTGAATGAGAAAAGGCTTCTCTCGAATTTACCATCTTTTTGTTCTCTAGAGATTTCGAAATTGTGTGTATCATCAATGCTTGTTTTCCTCTTGTTTACATACACCAGCATCAAGTTTTTGTTAACTTCTTTGAGCTTTTGAGGTTCTGACTTTAGATAAGGCTGATTCTCTTGGTTATTAAGAAAATTGCTGTTTGAAACTTTTTGGAGGGTCTTCCTTTGGATGACATTTGGAATTTTTGATTTTGTTTCAGTTGAACTTGAGAAGCAAAGCTACTGTGATCTTAAAGTTGCCAATAAAACAGAGAACTATGTTGCTTTCAAGGTAATTTCTGCATCAAACCACCAACTTCATATGCTTTGTCTTGTGATCAAGTTATTTCGTTTGTTACAATGGCTTCTTTCTTTTGTGTTTTTGGCTTCATCAATCAGGTGAAAACAACATCTCCAAAGAAGTATTTTGTAAGACCTAACACTGGTGTCATTCAGCCATGGGACTCTTGCATCATTAGAGGTATAGTAATTCCTCATACTCTAACTTCTTTCATTAGCAGTTTAAAACTTGAACATGGAGATGATTAAGATCTTCTTAATTATAGTTACTCTACAAGCGCAACGAGAGTATCCTCCAGATATGCAGTGCAAAGACAAATTTCTCCTGCAAAGTACCATTGTACCTCCACACACTGATGTGGATGAACTTCCTCAAGACACTGTAAGAAATCCAAGTTTAAAACTTTTTTTATTAAGATTCTTCTTGTTTCTGCAGTTTTTGGAAAACAAATTGACATTATATATGCAATACTTGTGTGTCTAGTTCACCAAGGACAGTGGAAAGACATTAACAGAATGTAAGCTCAAAGTCTCTTATATTACCCCGTCTACAACCCAAAGATCCTCTGAATCCGGAGCAACAAATGGTGATGGACAAAGCTCGGAAACCATCTCTGTGAGTACCCACCTATATTATTTAATCTGCATGTGGTAATGATTTACTTAGTATGTTGACGTACCATGGACCTCTTGCATAGACAGACACCTTATGAATAGTCCCTTTTTTGTGATACCTGTCTGCAAGAATTATTATTCAAAGTTTCAATCAAATTTTAGACTTTCTAGTATTCGCACTTTTGGTTTTCAAGCTATAGATACTGTAATGACAGACTGAGTTGATTGGTTGGGACAGTGAGACATACGCTGGTTTTCAAAGCTTTAATTTTTTGTTTGGGTTATTATTATACCTTTCTTCATAAGGTGAACAAATGTATCTCACAGAACCTCACAAGTGGCCACATTCATATCATAATTTAAGAAAGATTAATTCGTGTCTTGTTTTAATCCTCTTTCTGGACGTTTATACCATCAATATGTATGAACAGACTATACAGCGGCTGAAGGAAGAGCGAGATGCAGCCGTTAAGCAAACACAACAGCTGCAACATGAATTGGTACGCTTCCATGAACCTTTTCCTTGATAGTTTAGCATTGGTTAATGCTTGCAATCATATTACCATTCAGACAAAATCATGTGAACATAACAGTGCTTAATAACAAAGGATACTGCCTAAAATGTTTTTGAACGACATTGCAGGAAACGGTAAGGAGGCGGAGAAACCAGAGGAACAGCGGAAATGGGCTATCCTTGAAGTTGGCAGCTATGGTTGGACTCATCGGACTCATCATCGGTTTCATCCTAAAACTTACCTTAGCTTCTCCCACATAACAACTCTTGAGCTTCAACACATCGCCTATCATCTCAATATATGTAACAGCCGAATCAAAACAGATTCACATATTTTCGGGTATTTTAAATCTTCTAAATTTGGGTTATTTATATCCCTCTCTTTCTTTCTCCTAATGTTCCACACGTTTCTTCCATCAAATTTTCTTCTTTTTTTCAGTTATAAATTATGTACATTTTTGACCCAAGAGACCCTTTCATCATTGGTTTTACTTGTCCACTTTTTCAATCCTCTTTGTGCTTTATTGAAGATGGCTAATCCTTTGTATTGTTTACCCGTTTGTGAAGGAATTCTGTTACAATTATTTTATCGATCATTGCATCACTTAAATGAAAGGTATAATTAGCCACCAGGTCTTTAAATGAAAACTTGAGCATATGAGCTTTTGTTTAAATTTATGAATATGGTAGTGTCTTCTCATGAATATATGCATAAGATTACTTCATCAGAAAATCACTAAGGCTTTATGTGAAGAGTCTCAAAGTCGTAAACAAAAAATATTAGTAATAGCAAGTTAACAACAATTGAAGAAAGATTACGGTAAGAAAACAGAATCGAAACTCTCAGAGAGCAGTAACTGCAGAATTTTTAAGATATATTTTAGTAATGATTATATTTTATTACTTTGCTAAGTAAGTAAGATATATTTTAGTAATGATTATATTTTATTGAAATCATGAATTTTTAATTTGAGGAAACACTAGAATATCAATTGTTAGGGAAAAATTGGATTTGTTTTTAAAAAAGAGATATAGAGATTATTAACTATAGATGACAAGATTTTTAAATAATTTACCTACCAAAATTCATCAATCAAATTTGTAAAAATATATCTTTATTATATATATATATATATATATATATATATATAATCTTGTTTGTGATATTTCAGTGTACACTACAA
>Ga0041059_1002356_pt1 | contig 14195 bp, 13 predicted proteins | sample AraColnosormetaG_FD_56232 | JGI IMG/M metagenome (GOLD analysis project Ga0041059, IMG submission 56232) | Arabidopsis roots microbial communities from North Carolina, USA - Col MF nosort | ecosystem: Host-associated > Plants > Roots > Unclassified | place: USA: North Carolina | collected...
GTTTTTTTTTTTATTAGATCGTGTAAGTTTTTTTTTTTTGTTTATGTTGCAATTTTGAGGGTAGTGTTTTATTGCTTAGTCTAATATCACAAACGAAGTCGTTTTAATAGTTTAGAAAGTATATAAACAAATCGATATCATCTGAAACAGTCCCAATAGAAAATTAACTTTCTTTGTAGAATAATCAAGATGTTTACGAACTTACTAATTGCAAACATTCGCGATTAACTTACATCGTTAGGATTTGCATCAAATGAAGTAAAGTTACCCCAAGATTAATATCATTATCATTATTATTTAAAATACTTAAATTTCCACGATGCAAATATATCGATAACGTTATTAAAAAAAGTAACCGCATGATATATTCTCTTTCGTATGATACTAAGGCTCCGAAAATGGTGATTGCGTTTTGCGTTACGGGAGAAGTGCGGTGCGGTTCAAATAATAACGAAAATACATAGATACATATGTATATGTACAAATTTTAATACTGTTACATCACTATTGCGGTACGGTTTTAAATGCGGTTTTGGTTAGCATTCACAGCCTAATTACTAAAGGCTTGAGAAAAAGATGGTCATCTTTTAAAATCCATTAATTGGCCACATTTTAATATTTCAATATATTATTTTAATAAAATAAATAAATTTATTATATATTGAGAAATACTTTAGAATAACACTGTATCTTTGGAGACATCCGATAAACTTTAGAATAACATTAAAATAAGTTATATGGATAATTACAGCATATAATCAACTAACTTTTAAAATTAGCATTAATAAATTTACAAAATAAATATTTTCTTATCCTATTTAATTAAAAAAATAAAAATAAAAAATTAATTAAATATTAAATCTCAATTATAATACGACTCATGAAATATTAATTCATTTGTGTTATTTTAAAAAACTTTATAGCTTATGTGATAAAAGATAACAAAAATTATTTTTGTGTCATTTGCGCAAATTGCCAAAAAAAATAGGTTTGACTGATGCAGAGAAATGGCTATTTGCATTATCCAAAAGCCGTCTTATCCATGAAGACCAAAATTTCGGTGTATTATTCATGTAAAAATTACTGTATTGATATAAAATATTGGCAAATATCGTACTAATGTCACCTGGAAATTTGGAATCCCTCGGAAGCTAATTTATCGATTTGCTTCTTCACAAATCAAGTGTCAACTCTTTATAGGATTTTATTCGTATTTAGGATCTTTATATTTCATGTGATCTGCTCAGTGGGAAAAAATAAAAACAAGTACAAAACACACGGTTGGAACTGTAGAGCGGGGATGTTACAGGAGCTATAGGCATTTTCCTTCATTCTCAATTTCTAGATTTTTCTTACTGCATTAGGATGGTGGTAGTAGCTAACTTATGGAAATTATGTGATATTTTCAGTTATTGTCGCGTTACTATCGTTTTACTCTATTAGTATGAATCAGATAAGGCCTAATTAGTTTTCTACACACAGAGTCCATTAGTGGCTGAATGTTGATCCAATTTTCACGAATATCATATATGATCAGTTCTTAATATTGTAGAAGATACACTATGTGTGATATGTCCTCTTTAAATGAGTTTCCCTGATAATTTATAATATTTGAATAGTTAAGCTTGGAAAAAAAAACATACACACCATATGTTAGCAATGAAACAATTCTCAACAGATTATTTATTCTCATCGGCAAAATATATATCCCCAAAATTTTATCATATTTCTCGATAGAGAAAAATCATTAACTAAATATCCATTCCCACTCAAAACCCTAAAAAAGAGAGCCTCAAAATCTTTGAGTGTTTTGCGTCGTCGGTTTTAAACAAAAAGGTTCAATAACTTTTTCTCTCCTTTGTTTCTTTTTTGTTTATTATCTCCTCTCATCCCATTTTCCCAACACGACGTCGTTACAGATTCCTCCGATGGACTTCCCGGACGATCACCCTTAACCACCTTACAAAACGACGACGGAGGAAGAAAAGGAACCGGTACAGCCGGAGCGGTTAGGGTTAAACCGTGGTTCACTTGGAGATCAAGATCCGAATCGGACTTCAATCGTTTTCGGTTAACCAGAGAGTCTTTCATCTCCGTCGTGGATCTGGAGGTGGAGAAGCGACAATGGTGGGTTTGGTTTCTTGAAACGTCTTGATGCCAAATCTCTGAAGACTCATCACAGGAGATCATCAACGACGGAGATTCAAGAAGATCTGATATCGGTCGTAAAGTTCCGCCGCGAAGAACAGTCTCAACCGCCGCTTGGCATACGTGCCAGTTCCTGGTCCACAACATACCAACCGCTCCGTTAACCGGATTCACCGTTCTCCCACACGCTTCAAACAACAACGACTGAAACAAAGCTGAACAAACCAAAACATAAAAATCAATTTAAAATCAAAAACATTAAAAGTTGTATAGATCCGTAGAGTTTGTAACCTAATGGTTATGTTATATATTCGAATAGAAATAGATAGTATAGTGATAAAAAGAAGTTGTACCAGGACGTTGGAGTTCAGGTACGGAGGAGATGAAAGACATGAGACCAGCACGACCAAAGAATTTAGCGACGAAGACGGTGGCGTGGCCTTGTGACTCGGCGGATTCGATCCATTGAAGGCAAGGACGAAGGATGCATGTTTCACTGCAACCTTTTCGAAGAACTCTACATCCATTGCAACTCATTTCTTTTCCGAAATTTGAAAAAGAAATATATCCAATATTTTGGGAAACTCTACTTGTTAAAACAAAAACTGAAAAGTGTCGATTTAATTCGGGTTTGAGAGCATGCAAATAGGTTTTGATTGAAGAAGGGAAAGAGAAAACAAGTTTCAAGAAGATGAGAGAAGATAGTATGAGATTTATAGAGGGGAGTGAATAATAAAGAGAGTGTGCCAACTTGTGTTTCTTTTTTATTCCTTTGTCCTTTCTTTTCCATTATTTCTAATTAAAAAACCATGTGTATTAATTATTTGAAATTTATTATGGGGAAGACAGAAACTCAAAGGAGATTGAGATAACATTTTGAAAAGTTAAAATACTTATGTGAATAAAGAATGGGTCATATTGACACAAATAAACTAGTTTTTCGATCATTAATTCAAACTTGAGTTGATTTATAAGTTGCTGGTTTCAATTTTATTGGTGTGTAGAAAATGTAAAAAGAGAGAAAGTGAGGACGAAAGGACAGGACAGAGTTAGGGAGGGATTCCAAAGGTATTGGCGTTGGGGGAAGAGAGAGAAAGAGAGCGTTTCCGTTTCTCCGCGAACACTTGTCGCTGACTCAGACTCCTCTTATATTAGTATTACTTTCTTCTTTTAAGTTAAAGTATTAAAGATGTGTACTCTTCTCTTTTTTATAAGAGTACGTACTATATAATGAAAACAAAGCTGAATTTGGGATTTGATAAGTTATAGACAAATCTTACGTCAGGAGACGATGGGGTGCACGTGGATTAGAGGAAATTATTGGTTCAGAGTTGTTTGTATTTTTATGGGATGTTTAGGATTTTAGTATAGAAAAATGAAAACTAGGTTATTGGTAGTTATTGTGTGTTACTTGATGATGCTAATCTTCGGGTGGTGAATGAATCACATTTTTTTAGGGTTTAATCATTTGGAGGGAATTATTGATACAAAAAGATACTGAAATCAATAAGCAAATCATAAGAGGACAATGTGTTAAAAGAAAGTAAAAAAAAGAGAGGACCAAATGTTGTGCGTATCTTGCTACGTATTCTTCTTCTAGTATTCTCTAGCTAGTAGCTAGACACACAATAAGACCACCCTAATACAAATTTGAAATCACTGTTTTATGTCTCAACTTTAAACGTTTGTTATTAAATGTTAACGATGTTCGTAAAGAGGGGCATACATGAGCAATATCCACGATTGCCTAACTGTGTAAAACTTGCGTCAATGTACTTCACATTCCTCCAATCACTTTGGAAATGTAAAATGATTATCAATAAATAACTAGAGAGGAACGTGGTGTTCATGAGTCATGTCCTCGTCGTCTTCCACAAACGCATGTGTCTCCATAGGTATAAATCAGAATTGATATAGTACAAAAAAGACTCTTAACTTATTATATATTGAGTGTTTGACTCTACGTACCTACGACACAACATAAGTATTTGCAATCTCTTGGAACTACAAAAGCCGTTATTGACTTATTGGCCCTTCGCCATATTCAAAGGTTCTTCTCTATGCGTGCGCCTTTCCCTTTCTCGTACGTATATATAGGAGTATAGTTTTTAAAACATTTTTTTTCTGTCGTCGTCTATTTTTTAAAACATTTATTTATCTGCGGCGTAGAGAAAATGTAAAAGGGAAAGTGATTTGCAAATTTCTCAGTGGCGAATTTACAAAACTTCTGACCTAATAAGAGAAATTTCTAGCTCACATCATCTTCCACACTTTGTCGGAATAGGTCTCAAACTACTAAAAGTATTACAATTATTCATTTATAAATACGATATTTCTACCTGCAAAGCAAATGATAATTTAATGGACTAGTGAGTATTGACACTGGTTCAGTATTTGGTTGATATTTTGGTTTAATGTAGAAAATACGAAAGAAGAAGAAGAAAACAGAATAGTGATGTAATGGACTGATCATTTAACTTAGATAACGATTTCATAAAATAATAGCAATTCCAAAATTTGAGAAAATTATCAATCAACTACTACATGTATTTCTTTTTTCTAATGGTCAGGATTCAGGAAGAAAATCTGGAAGTGTATCTTCGCTTTCTGCTTTACGATTGATTAAATATATAACATTTCGAAGAGTTTTCTACTAACTGTTGGCAACAGTCTGTTGCTGTCGGTTCCGACGTTGCAAACTTATCCAAAACAGCATTTAGTTCTGTGTACCGTACAGTTGAACTCGCTGGATTGTAACATGCAAAGTTACAATCATTTTTTTTTTTAATTCGCCTGATATATGACCTGATTAGATTTTAGTTTTTCATAGAAATTTAAACACTAATCTCATCATTTTCAAACTAATTAATAACACTAGCTTACGAGACTCCGGAATCCAAACTTTTCTTTCTTTCATATTTTCTTACTCCCACAACAATATCACCACCATTTCTCCTCGTACTGTTTTGTATTTTATCTCATTTAACTTTATCATCTTTAACCCTTTATCAACCATGCCAAATTGCAAAATATTTTTTTGTTTTGTTTTTGTTGTTATCCCATTTCAGTTGTCAATTAGAAGCAATGATACAACACCTTTCATTCAATAAATAAACAAAATTTGATGGTAGCCACCAAAATAAAACTTGATGACGCCAAGCGTGTAAGCCACAACCACGAAAAAAACCCAACAAATAAACATAAATGAAATTAAGTCAAATGAAGATTCGATTAGATTTTTTGGACAAAATCTGTCGGATGCTTATTCATAGCATCTCCTCTGTTACAGCAAGAATGAGGAAGTACGGATCAAAGAGTGTTTGAATGGTTGACCTGAAGAAGGAGAAGCAATTGAGCTTAAGACTCTCTGATTCTTTTCATAACATAAGTCAAGAAAATGTCATTTTCAACTTTTTGGTCATGCATGCATTGCCACACACAGAGGGAGACACATGTCTTTTGATACTATCCACTTGGTTCAGAAAAAAACAAAAAGTCACACTTTTTGAAAAAGTGAAAACGTCTCAAGATATGGTGAAATCTGCAATCTTTTTTTACTGTCTTTTTGTTATGATAGATAAGGAATCTGCAAGAACCAATGATCACTCTTTTCACTGTATCAAGGACAAAAGAAAGAGAGAAAACAAAAGAGTTATACAGAGAGAAAACGTGAATAGAGAGATCACTGTACTTATTGGGTTTTGATCTTTGATGGCTCCACTGAGTCCAAGAGTAGTGGTGAAGGTGGATTTGAAGAAGAAGCCATGGCAGCAGGACCAGCCATTGCACAATAGATGGCATCCGGAGATACCACCAGTAGCAGAGGTCAAGGCTGGTGAGTTTTTCCGGGTAGAAATGATTGATGCAATGGGAGGTGTTATCAAAGACAATGACTCTGCAAGCGATATCAAGAACCTAGTCCTAACTACTGTAAGTGGGTTTTGTGAGAAACATGTGAAAAATCAATAATGAAACAATGAGTTTACTTTTAAAGAAAAACAACTTTTGGTGATATATTGTACAGACTCATCACCTAAGTGGGCCGATTAGGGTTGTAGATGAGGAAGGTGTTGCAGCTAAAGCAGGTGATCTTCTTGCTGTTGAGATATGCAACTTGGGTCCTCTTCCAGGAGATGAATGGGGATTCACTGGTTCGTTTGATAGAGAGAATGGTGGCGGTTTCTTGACTGACCATTTCCCTTGTGCGACCAAAGCTATTTGGTACTTTGAAGGGATCTATGCCTACTCTCCTCAGATTCCTGGTAAGAAGAAAACAATTCAATGTCTTCTATCAAGAAACTTAGTAGCATAACCATGTAGCTTTCCTTGTTATGATTCGTTCTGTTGAATATTCAAATGCTAATATTACCCCATCATGGCAGGAGTACGATTTCCGGGTTTGACACACCCAGGAGTCATTGGCACTGCACCATCGAATGAACTCTTGAGAATATGGAATGATAGGGAAAGACAATTAGAAGAAAGTGGTGTTGAGTCCCTAACACTATGTGAGGTAGTGCATCAGCGGCCATTAGCATGCCTACCAACAACTAAAGGATGTCTCCTCGGGAATGTACGCTATTTTCTGATGCTATAACAAAGTTTTTGAACTGTATAAATAGTGCTTACCTCTGAATTCCCAGGGATTCTTACATAATCCTCTTGTAGATTGAAGAAGGAACACCAGAATGGGAAAGGATTGCAAACGAGGCTGCGAGGACAATACCAGGAAGAGAAAACGGAGGAAACTGTGACATTAAAAACCTAAGCAGAGGCTCTAAAATATATCTTCCAGTATTTGTTGAAGGGGCTAATCTAAGCACAGGAGACATGCATTTCTCACAAGGTGATGGTGAGATCTCGTTCTGCGGAGCCATCGAGATGAGTGGATTTCTAGAACTCAAGTATATAACAAATAAGTTCTCTCGACTATGCATTCTCAGATGTTCTTGTATTTGTGCAGCGTATTATAAACAATTCTGACCAGATACCATGTTGTAACTCCTTAATAGGTGTGAAATCATAAGAAATGGGATGCAAGAGTACCTTACGCCAATGGGACCTACCCCTCTCCATGTAAACCCAATCTTTGAGATAGGACCAGTGGAACCGAGGTTCTCAGAGTGGCTTGTCTTCGAAGGTATCAGTGTCGATGAGAGCGGAAAACAGCATTACCTAGATGCAACAGTTGCTTACAAACGGGCAGTTCTCAACGCCATAGACTATCTTTTCAAATTTGGTTACTCAAAAGAACAGGTACTTGTCTTTGCAGCTTGATGTTTCTTCCAGAATCTAGTTGATCACACACCAAACATCCATAAATTAAAACTACAAAGACAGAAGTGATCAAGAGAATATGGTGTGAACAGGTGTACCTCTTACTCTCATGTTGTCCATGTGAAGGAAGACTATCTGGGATAGTTGATTCTCCGAATGCCGTTGCTACACTAGCAATACCTACAGCCATCTTTGATCAGGTATCAATTTTGCCCCTCTGTTCTTTGCATAAGTCAAAAAGCTTCTGTATAAACCTCTTGAGTTTACTCTGTTCTTCACCCTCGTCTCTCAATAATTTGTTAGCAACTGAAAAGATAGGAATGCAAATATGTTAATTGCGTTTGTATGTTAATGCAGGATATTAGGCCAAAGAATCGGAAGGTTCCAGTAGGACCTCGGGTTGTGAGGAAACCAGATGTACTGAAGAGCACATATGATGGAAAGCTTCCAATTACAAAGAATCCAAGTTCTTCCTCTTAGCTTCTACAAAAAAATTAAAATTAAAATTTAGAAGCTAATACCAAGATTGTATAATCAAGCATATGTTCCAATAATAAAGCAATAACTTGGTGTTTTCTTTAGTTGGCGTCTTGGAGATTCCACATAAAGCAACTCACGAAACGAGAAAGCACACAAAGGGTTAAATTTGCACCATTCACCGAGTAAATCCAAGATCTTCGACATAATATAGACAAGCAACTCTCTAGATAGTATAATCAGAAATGTTTAAAGAGAGAAATGGTTTTTTTTTGTTGGTTGCAAATTCCAAAATCAAGAAACTATAGAAATTGGAAGGTAAATGATATGCGTCCTTAATCTATATGCACTATCTACAGATTCTGTCTCAAAAATAGCTTACTTTGAATTGCAAAACTGCGCAATTACTAAGTCGAATGTAATATTCCTCTCTCCGGACATTAGAAAGACCTTATTCAGAACATAAGTTAAGAAAATGTCATTTTCAACTTCTTGTCATCTATGCATTACCACACACAGACACAAAGAGACATACGTGTCTTATGGCATTATAAGATGAATGACAGTCATTTGTCTAGATATAGAAAAGTCTACAATATGGTGAAAGAGGGATCTTTTACTGTCCTTTAGTTGTAGATAAGGAATCTGCAAGAGCAATGATTCCTTAATACAAGAGGGGAAAACAAAAAACAAAAATATATTAACATAGAACGTGTGAGTAGAGAGAGAATATAAATTACCGTACTTATTGGGTTCGGTTTGATGGCTCCAGCAAGTCCACGAGTGGTGGTGAAGGTGGATTTGAAGAAGAGGCCATGGCAGCAGACTCAGCCACTGCACAATAGATGGCATCCTGAGATACCATCAGTTGCAGAGGTCAAGACTGGTGAGTTGTTTAGGGTGGAAATGGTTGACTGGACGGGAGGTGCAGTCAAAGAAGATGGCTCTGCTGGCGATATTAAGAGCATAGACCTCTCTACTGTAAGGAGTTTTAGTAAGAAATATGAGTAAACTAATCATGATGAATTGCATATAGGTAAAAGTTTCTTGGTGATTATGCAGGTTCATTACCTGAGTGGGCCGATCAAAGTTGTGGATGAGGATGGTGTTGCAGCTAGGCCAGGTGATCTTCTTGCTGTTGAGATATGCAACTTGGGTCCTCTTCCAGGAGATGAATGGGGATTCACTGCTTCATTTGATAGAGAGAATGGCGGTGGTTTCTTGACTGACCATTTCCCTTGTGCGACCAAAGCTATTTGGTACTTTGAAGGGATTTATGCCTACTCTCCTCAAATTCCTGGTTAGAGCACAACATCATCCTGTTTTTTGTCAAGCAGATTAGTAGCACAATCATGTTGTGATGAGATGTTCTGTTGATTATTCACATTCTAACAACATCACATCACGGCACGGCAGGAGTACGATTTCCAGGGTTGACACATCCAGGAATCATTGGCACTGCACCATCAAAAGAACTCTTGAGAATATGGAATGAAAGGGAAAGACAATTAGAAGAAAAAGGTGTTGAGTCCCTAACACTATGTGAGGTTGTGCATCAGCGGCCATTAGCAAGCCTACCAACAACTAAAGGATGTCTACTAGGAAATGTACACTATTTTCTGATACTGTAACAAAGTTTTTGAACTGTATAAATGTACTTACTGCATACCCTCTTATAGATTGAAGAGAGGACATCAGAATGGGAAAGAATTGCAAAGGAGGCTGCTAGGACAATACCAGGAAGGGAAAATGGAGGAAACTGTGACATAAAAAACCTAAGCAGTGGCTCTAAAATATATCTTCCAGTGTTTGTAGAAGGAGCTAATCTAAGCACCGGTGACATGCATTTCTCACAGGGTGATGGCGAGATCTCATTCTGTGGAGCCATAGAGATGAGTGGATTTCTAGAACTCAAGTATGTACATAAGTTCCTAATTGCACTGTAAATAGACTCTATACGGTTTTCTTAGATGTCCCTGTTTTTGTCTAGTGTTACTATGAAATTCTGACCAGATACCATTATGTAACTCATTAATAGGTGTGAAATCATTAGAAACGGGATGCAGGAGTACCTTACACCAATGGGACCAACCACTCTCCACGTAAACCCGATCTTTGAGATAGGGCCAGTGGAACCAAGATTCTCAGAGTGGCTTGTCTTCGAGGGTATCAGTGTCGATGAGAGCGGAAGACAACATTACCTAGATGCAACAGTTGCATACAAACGAGCAGTTCTCAACGCTATAGACTATCTCTTCAAATTCGGTTACTCAAAAGAACAGGTACTGATCTCCGCAACAAGATGTGTCTCACAGAACCTAGTTGATCACAAGCATTAAAACAAGAGATAAAACTGATCAAGAAACTATGTTGAGAACAGGTATATCTCTTACTCTCATGCTGTCCATGCGAAGGAAGAATATCCGGTATAGTCGATTCTCCAAATGCCGTTGCTACACTTGCAATACCCACTGCCATCTTTGATCAGGTTTGAAGTTACAGTCCTCTGTTCTTTACGACTACACCTGAGCTTGCTCTCTTCTTTACATCAATTCCTCAACAATGGAAAATGCCAAACATCAAATGATTTTCTTATGTGCACACGCAGGATATTCGTCCAAAGACCCGAAAAGTTCCAACAGGAGCTCGGATAGTGAAGAAGCCAGACGTTATGAAGAGCACATATGATGGAAAACTTCCAATTACAAAGAATTCAAGTTCTTCCTCTTAGCTTCTACAAAAACAAAAGAAGATTTAGAAGCTAACTACCAAGACTGTGTAATCTAGCATATGTTCCAATAAGAAAGCAATAACTCGGTGTCTTGTTAGTTGCAGATTCCATATAAAACAACTCGAGAAACGAGAAGGCAAGCAAAAGGCACATACTTTTTCTCTCAACTTTAATGTGTTCATATGTATGCCAAAACTCCAACTAAAGAGAGAATGCACATACTTTTTCTCTCAAGTTAGCAATAAGTACTTAGCCATTCTACAGTGGGACTTAAGATTACTGAAATTTTCAACACTTAGAAATCTTGAGTTTTTAGTATACTACCAATTACAGCAAAAAATAACTAAATTTGTTCCATAGCTGACAGAAGTATACTAGTGATCATAATCACAATCATTATCAACATTAAGCACAAGTACATTCTAATGATTAACGCAAAAAACAATAATCTGAAGCAATAGAAGGAAGAGAAGCTACTGTACATTTGGAATTGAATAGCCGATAAGGGAATCCGCCGCAGAAGAATTTGCAGTTCGTCGGAGAGAGCCTTTGATTGAAGAAATCAGACGAGATCTCGAACCGGAACAAAAAGTTTATATTGGTATTGAAATTAAAATCGATTTTGGGTTTGGTTTAGACTGGTTTAGAGAGGGAAGAAAAAAATATTCACGCGATGGTGATTTTGGAGACAAGTGCGTTGATAAAAAAAGGCATGATTTCAGCAGGTAAACCCCTACAGAATTGCTCTCACGCTCTCTACGCGCACTTTGTGCGAGTGGTTCTAAAATAGAGCCTTCTGATTGGCTTAAAAACTCTAAAAAAATAGCAATAGTAGACATGTTGCTAGCTCCTGTTATTATTTAGCTTTTCTACAAAACGCAGTCGTTTCTATTTCGATCGTTTCAGCTCTTGACATTGATCCGAACCAATCGGTTCAACTGGCTTAGTCTATCCACAGGTTCGTATAGAAAATCTCATTTGGTCATCAAATTAAGCAGTAAATTTATATTAATTAATCATAAGTTAATGTTTTTTCTATTTCAAATTTCTAACGAATCAGACCTAATTATCCGGAATAAATGATTGGTTCTGAAAATATCAATTGGGAAATTAAAACCCGGTTCAATTTGAAACCGGAAACTAGATTCCTTCTTCTAACCTATATCTCCACTAAATAAGCACTTCTAGAGTTTTAGATAAACAAATTTACCATTTTTCTCGGCAAAAGATGGAACTTGTTCTTAATTCAACCTCTATCTCACTGCCTGAATCAATGGCTCTTGAGCTCTACTTCAAAACACCGAGCTGCTGAAGCGTGGCAAGACCAACGTAGTCGACGAACATGGTGATCGAATCAATTATCGTAGAATCGATTGGTATAGTTGAATTCCAGTCGGAGACTCAGAGACCCAGTAAGAAAACGAAATTTCCATTGATATAGAATCGATTGGTATAGTTGAAATCAGACAACAATTTTGCAGTAGCAGTAAAAAGAATTTGGCAACGAAGATGAATTGTTTCATGGATCAAGTGTAATCGTTTAGGCCTATAAAGCCCAATAAAAGCCCATATGAGCAAGGTGAATATGTTTAAAGTTTAAACGTAGTGTGTATACATATTATATACACTCGTATATGTACATTTAAAGGTCTTAATCGTTTTAAAGACAAGGTTTATTATAAATAATCAACGATGTAGGATCTTACCCTACATCAAGATTTAAATAAAAGCCGTTAAAACGCTAATTTAATGTGATTAAGATTTCCCGTAAATCTCTCCAACTGTTGGCCAAGGTTTTACTAAACATGGTTACGACATGTAATAGAAAGAGACCAAAAGAAGACAAACACTTTCACGAGAGAAACGGTACTGAGGTTACTTGTGTCGTCGTCTGTCATCTTAGGCTCATGCTCACACATGCATGCGTGGATGTATGTGAATGGATGATTATGATCATGATAATGATCATGGAATGGGCTTTTGATTTGACAAGACGAGAGTCACGAATTGAGGACGATGATATATCTATATTATTACTTCAGTACTCAGGAGACATCGCTCCATGTCTTTCTCTTTTATCATCCGTAGCGAAAGACAAGTCGAAATATATGTATATTACATTATTACTATACATAGTATTTATGTTAGGAACTTCTAGGACAATCATTATTCTGAAAAGTATTTTCTATGATCGATGATCTTTACATTGTTAGCGTTTTTAAGTGATGATAATATGACATAAACGCATGATATTCCAAAATATGACAAGAGGTAAAAAATCGATAAATGCTTCATTTAGGACTATTGTACACTTAGATTATAGGATAAAGCAAAACGTTATAAAATATTTAGAGACTACTGCTATTGCACTACTAACAATTAAAATTTTATATAATCCGTTAATGATGTGAGCTGAATCAAACGTTAAGAAGACAAATAACATTTTGGGGTACAATAATAATATGAGTTGTGTGGAATATGAAAACGAGGGAAGCTCCGAGTTAGAGCCAAGAGGCACCGAAACAAGAAACCGGCCTGCAACTGCAAGCAGAAGTCCCATCTTGTTCCTTTGACTATTTTCTTCTTCTCTCTCGAATAAGATAAAACCTTAACAAATTAAAAGTCCAATTCACACTTTTATTTATGCACAGTGTCTTATGCGATATTCTTACGAATATATATATTCTCTGTTCTATTTTCTTATTTTCAGCATAAATATTTATTTGAAAGAATAACTAGAATTTAGAAAAGAAACTTTAGATTTACGTTTAATTTGGAGAATATCCAGATATATATTTACAAATTTACATTTAATTTGCATACACTCAATCTTTCGAAATGCAAATTATTTTTTCTTCGAGTTAACATATTGACAACTGGACCAAGGGATCAGACCAATTTGATAGACAAACTTAATTATGTTTTCCAAATAAAAGAAAATTGAGTAGATAATCACTAGACACTAGTAGTAGATATTTTGGTGTATATATGGAAAAAAAGTGATAGAAATCTATGATTTTCTTATATATATATAGCAGATCTCTGATTGTTCCTGCCACAAACATCGTGATTCTGTATGAAACGTCATTTCAAGCACTCTTAATTATCGTCCACCATTCTCTCTAGCTATCATAATGCACTCTTACACATATTCCTATATTTACACTTTTATATATGTCTATTATATACATATTCTCTTAATTAAATACAAAAATCTTTGACGAAAGCCCGAATTAATTCTTCAAGCATCCGGTTTTATCTGAAATCTTTAATGACCTAAGACAATAATGGTTTTTTACAGTTTATAATCTACCACTAGACATATTAATTTATAGCTTAACAAAAAAAAAACTATTAATTTATAAATTGTTAACTTCTTAGAATGAAAAGAATGTTAACGTTTTTAAGAAATGACATCACAATTTATCAAAATTATTTATAAATTTTCAACACATCAAAACAAGACCACATTTATTTCTGCTTTTTCATGTTGCTTTTGAAAGGTTGTGAACAACAATTGATAAAAAAAAAAAAAAACTAATTTTTTCCTTTCTTAACTTAT
>Ga0041059_1002357_pt1 | contig 14194 bp, 11 predicted proteins | sample AraColnosormetaG_FD_56232 | JGI IMG/M metagenome (GOLD analysis project Ga0041059, IMG submission 56232) | Arabidopsis roots microbial communities from North Carolina, USA - Col MF nosort | ecosystem: Host-associated > Plants > Roots > Unclassified | place: USA: North Carolina | collected...
TTTTTTTTTTTTTTTTTTTTTTTTGTGGTACTTTGCTATCTGTTTCCTGGTCACTGGAGTTTTATCAACTTGAGTGTTGAATTTAGTTGAGAGGCTCGATGTGGTAATTACTCAAAAGATTCACATTTGCTATTCAGATTTGTGATCTTTTTCATCTTCTTCAATTCTCTAATCCAGCAGATGAATTCTTTAATATCTGGTTGCAACTTGTTGTTCTGGTTAAAATAGTTCACTTCTAGAGTCTCTTCTCTAAATAATCCAAATGAAGTTGTTTTGCTTAGAGTCTTTACATTTTCTATCTGCTTTGTTCTCCATTGTGATGATATGGTTTCAAGTCTCCAAAAACCGTTCTCTTTTGCCTTTAAGAACACAGAAAGTAACCAGAAATACCAATATCTATCAGGCTAAAGTGCAATTGGAATGAGACGTTCTAATATCAAGTTAGGGAATAGTATTTCTTTCTTAATTATGGTGCATTATGTGTTGGTTTTTGGTTGCAGAACCCAGCTGACAAGAGGGAGATTTTCTGCGATGAGACACTGAAGCTAATCTTTGAAGGGAAAGACAAAGTTGGGTTTCTGGAGATTTCAAAACTCTTGTCCCCGCACTTTGTGAAGACTGCTTGACCAAATAACTAGCTTAGTTTGGAAACTCCTGACGATTTGGTTTTTTAGTTAGCTCTTTCAAGTGATCTTATCTTGTTAATGTTGTCAATATCTTTTAACTCTTCTCGTTCCTGTTACCAAACATGGTTTTTGACTAATGAAGAAATGTTTTGGCATAAGTTCTAAACTCTTAGTGTTTTCTGGGAACTTGAATTTAATACGCATGTGGCTGCTCGAGCCATGTTTTAAGATTTGCAAACTTTGTCAAGAAACAGAGTAAGTAAACAATACAAGCTTATTTTGAATGAAACTAGACAATTTTCCTAGCATATAACCTCAATATGTTAAAGAAGATGAAAGGTTTGAGTCCATAAAGAAACAAGAACAGAGTAACTTTTCTAGATATACACAAACAATTTCTTTCTTCATAGATTATAGGATATCTTTTACATCTTTGATTGTGAATTGAAATCTGATGGTATACAGATACACAAATGCAGTCAGAGCTCAAGCTTTAAAGCTTGTTTCCAAACACAACGCCATCTTTTTGACAAAACACTTGTAGCCACAACCTCTTTGATCGGAAGGGGTGACAAAATCTTCACCAGTAAATCGTCAGGCAAATCAGTGATATTTTTCGTTCCTTCATGTCTGTTGTTGAGATTTTCCATCGCAGAAGAAAGAAGAAAAGCCAAAAAAGTTTTTTTTGTTCCTTTCCTTCTATGTCAAGGAAAAGGCAAGTAAGCTCCTCTGTTTCGCTCTAAACCCTAATTTCGACTAATTATCCCAAGACTTTATCGATTATCGAATTTATATTCTCTTTTTTATCAACGATGAACTTTATTATATTAGCCTATTAGCATCTTATCAATTCAATTTAAACCCATATTTAGTTTGAAGAATAAACATTAAGTTGACCAAAGAAGTTTTGGAAGTTTATTAATTAGAGGATTTAAAATTTAGTTAAAAATCTAACAAAAATCTTATGTTATTAAATCATCAATTTAAATTTCCTGACAAAATCTTGTATTATTGCTTTAATGTTTTACAAATACTAGTTTAAATTTAGTGATATTCAATAAATTTCTTTATTGGATTTTAAAATTATTAAATTTTTTTTATTGAACCTTAACATATTTGAAAGTGTTTAAAATTGAAAATACAAAGGCTCAAATACAGCTACCTTGTTATTTTGAAATTAAATACATTTGTTTGATTTTAAAATCGTGAGAATTTCCAAATAGTGCATGGATTATCAATCAAATCAATTTTAATATTGCAAGTTAAGTTAGAAAATGATGCGTTCTTACTTGATTTCTATCGAGAATTGTTGTATTTCGGTAAATTTATCTAGCTAGTGGCTTGTTATTGCATATGTATAAAACATGATAGATAGCTAGTTCCAAACTTGACATAGTAAGTAATTTAGATATATTTACCTCTCATCTTTCTCTTTATAATCACCCATTCTCATAAGTCCATCGGAAATCCATCGATTGATTCAAGAGTCGGAAGAATCCTCTCTCTAGTAAACAGATTCAAAAGGTGAAAATCTAGGTTATGGTCTAACAGAAGAAACCATCTACCGGAACTCGCCAAACAACGACTCGTAGCCATATCAATCCCGAGATCTCTTAATGTGTAACAACTATTGTCACGAGGATCGAACAACTTACATGATGAATCATTGTTGCTGTTTTTCGAATATTTGTATGGAATCGTGATGATCCATGGAGTTGTTGTTATGCATGATTTCGAAGCCGAATACCATTCTGAAGAAACGCATCTGGCTCTATGAAAATCAGCAAAGCTCAAGCGTTGCAAGATCGACATAACCAGGTCTAACAAAAGTGTCGGCTGCTTTGAATCGTCGTTGCATGTTTTTTCGTGGAAAAGAAATAAGTTTCTCGGTTTAAACCGGGTTATTCCGGTTTGAATATTTGTTTTGTTCTGTTTTGAATAATTAATTCGATGGAAACTAAAACAATGAAGAAGAGGTAAAACTCTACAATGGCGAAATGCAGACTAGAGTGTCATCACCTTTCATCTCTAGAGCTCTTTCGTCGTCATCTAACCTCAATGAGCTTCGTCGAATTCACGCCCTTGTGATCTCTCTTGGTCTTGACAGCTCCGACTTCTTCTCCGGTAAGCTTATCGACAAGTACTCTCACTTTCGTGAACCCGCCTCTTCCCTCTCTGTTTTCCGACGAGTTTCTCCGGCCAAAAATGTTTACCTCTGGAATTCAATCATCAGAGCTTTTTCTAAGAATGGTTTGTTCCCTGAAGCCCTCGAGTTTTACGGGAAACTCCGGGAATCCAAGGTTTCTCCTGATAAGTACACGTTTCCTTCGGTTATCAAAGCCTGCGCGGGATTGTTCGATGCGGAGATGGGAGATTTGGTTTATGAACAGATATTGGATATGGGTTTTGAATCGGATTTATTTGTAGGTAATGCACTTGTGGATATGTATTCGAGAATGGGATTGTTAACTAGAGCACGACAAGTGTTCGACGAAATGCCTGTGAGAGATCTCGTGTCCTGGAACAGTTTGATTTCTGGGTATAGTTCCCATGGTTACTATGAGGAAGCTTTGGAAATTTATCATGAGTTGAAGAATTCGTGGATTGTACCAGATTCCTTCACGGTTTCAAGTGTTTTGCCTGCATTTGGGAATTTGCTGGTTGTCAAACAAGGACAGGGACTTCATGGTTTTGCTCTGAAGTCAGGTGTTAATTCCGTTGTGGTGGTTAACAATGGACTAGTTGCAATGTACTTGAAATTTCGCAGACCAACGGATGCAAGACGAGTTTTTGATGAGATGGATGTTCGAGATTCTGTTAGTTACAATACTATGATCTGCGGATATCTCAAGTTAGAGATGGTTGAAGAATCCGTGAGGATGTTTTTGGAAAACTTGGATCAGTTCAAGCCTGATCTCTTAACAGTTAGTTCTGTTCTCCGTGCCTGCGGACACTTACGGGACTTGAGCTTGGCAAAGTACATTTACAACTATATGTTGAAAGCTGGATTTGTTCTTGAATCTACTGTTAGAAACATTCTAATTGACGTGTATGCAAAGTGTGGTGACATGATCACCGCAAGAGATGTTTTCAACAGCATGGAATGCAAGGATACTGTTTCGTGGAACTCGATAATCAGTGGATATATACAAAGCGGAGATCTTATGGAAGCCATGAAACTCTTCAAGATGATGATGATCATGGAAGAGCAGGCGGATCACATCACTTATTTGATGCTTATATCTGTCTCCACACGTCTAGCAGACTTGAAATTTGGGAAAGGGCTACACTCAAATGGGATAAAATCTGGAATTTGTATCGATCTTTCTGTTAGTAATGCTTTGATTGATATGTATGCGAAGTGCGGGGAAGTAGGAGATTCCTTGAAGATATTCAGTAGTATGGGAACTGGGGATACGGTAACATGGAACACGGTTATTTCAGCATGTGTTCGTTTTGGGGATTTCGCAACCGGTTTGCAGGTAACTACTCAAATGAGGAAGAGCGAAGTGGTGCCTGATATGGCTACTTTCTTAGTTACATTGCCTATGTGTGCTTCACTTGCTGCAAAACGACTAGGCAAGGAGATCCATTGTTGTCTGTTGAGGTTTGGATATGAATCAGAGTTGCAAATAGGGAATGCACTAATTGAAATGTACTCAAAATGTGGTTGTTTGGAGAATTCGTCTAGAGTCTTTGAACGTATGAGTAGAAGAGATGTTGTGACATGGACAGGAATGATCTATGCATATGGAATGTATGGCGAAGGTGAGAAAGCTCTTGAAACTTTTGCGGATATGGAAAAATCCGGTATTGTTCCCGATAGTGTTGTCTTCATTGCCATCATATATGCTTGCAGCCACTCTGGTTTGGTAGACGAAGGCTTGGCTTGCTTTGAGAAGATGAAAACTCACTACAAAATTGACCCGATGATTGAACATTATGCTTGTGTGGTCGATTTGCTGTCCCGGTCACAGAAGATTTCAAAAGCCGAAGAATTTATCCAAGCAATGCCGATAAAACCAGATGCAAGCATATGGGCATCTGTGCTAAGAGCTTGTCGAACAAGTGGGGACATGGAGACTGCTGAAAGAGTATCTAGGAGGATCATTGAACTGAACCCGGATGATCCAGGTTACTCGATTCTAGCATCAAACGCATATGCAGCCTTGAGAAAATGGGACAAAGTGAGTCTAATCCGCAAATCCTTGAAAGATAAACACATCACGAAGAATCCTGGATATAGCTGGATCGAAGTCGGTAAAAACGTTCACGTGTTCAGCTCAGGAGATGATTCAGCTCCTCAGTCAGAAGCCATCTACAAGTCACTGGAGATACTTTACAGTCTGATGGCTAAAGAAGGCTACATTCCCGATCCAAGGGAAGTGTCACAGAATCTAGAGGAAGAAGAAGAGAAGAGACGTTTAATCTGTGGGCACAGCGAGAGACTTGCTATTGCGTTTGGACTGTTGAACACAGAACCAGGGACTCCATTGCAGGTGATGAAGAACCTTCGTGTTTGTGGTGACTGTCATGAAGTCACGAAGCTGATATCGAAGATTGTGGGACGTGAGATATTAGTGCGGGATGCTAATCGATTCCATCTCTTCAAAGACGGCACTTGTAGCTGCAAAGATCGGTGGTGAATAGTTTATTTGATGTAATTTAGAGCATGGATTTGCGAAAATTAGACTGAAAATATACAAAGAAAATAGTAGAAGAAGAGAACGATTACGAAATATCTTGAACAAGCTCTGAAAATTTTCCATGGCCCTCAATAATGCTGTGAGAATTGAAAAGTGATTTATTATCATCCAAAATCATGAATCATATTTTGCTGCTTCGTTAAACTGTCTACGCAATTTATTCTCTTATACCGACAACGCAATCAACAGTGGTGAACCTCTTATTTTCTCGATCGAATTACAGAAGATGGTGAATTTCCATTAGACTGTAAAAGTTGATCAATATACAAAACCCAAAACGAATCCTTTTTCAAAATGAAGATACATCAGAGTCGATGACATGTTCTGCATCAAACACTTACTTTGTTCACACCAAAATGATCTTGCACCATTAATCTCAAAAGATGTTCAGTCATAATGCTCCAATGACATGGAAGAAGCATTCTCCAAATCTAATAATAGTATACCTTACCGGGAAACCAAATCGAGATTCCCGATTTGAACAAGAATATTTCAGACCGAAGCTCTTATCGTCGCAGAGGTAAGCTTCTTAGAAGCTTTCGAGCATTGTGATATCTTGAGGTATAGTAAATTTACTTGTAGCACCAAATACATTGGCCATCTGAAACACAGCGGATTGAACAGCAGGAGCAGTTGGTAATAGCGATTCTGGGAGAGACGGACAGCACTCTGGCTGATTTTGTTTGTTATTGAAGACTGGAGTGTACAGTGCCAAGACAGCCCGGCAGAATATGAATCTGCAGATAAGGGAGACAAAGTCCAAACCGCAGATATATAAGACAAAAAAGTTCAGAGATTTCGACAATCGTTGATAGATAAAACCAACAATATTTATGGTTCCTCGTTCCTACACAATCTATGTCCAAATAAGAACCTCCAATCGTCTAATGTTCCATTAGATCAAGTTGGCTACAGTTTTAGACTTTTAGAAGATCCCGAAGGTGTCTTAGAACTTGGAAGAAAAACTTATACCTTAGGAGTAGTCGTCTCAAGAAGGGATCTTTTAGTATCTGTGACCAAACAGGGTGAAGGGTATCTGATGTTGCCAATGTCGAAGCCCATTCGTTCATAGACGAGGAAAGAAGCTTCTCGGCCTTAGTAAAAATATCCTAACACATGATGGTAGTCAGCACGCAAACAAAAGAAGTGAAGAGAAAGAAGTATCAAGCAAGTGATGAAGCTTTATCTCTACCTACCGTTTCCATATCAGAGGCGGAAATCTCACTTAACAAGCAAAACGCTTGGACTGGTGACGTGAGAAAAATGGTGAAAAGGCTACCACTAGGTTGACGAGAGAAATCAGCAGAGATAAGCGGAGGAGTATGTGATGGAGACAGAAGTAACGCGGCTGGTTCTCCTTTCTCCGCTCCACAAATATTCTTCACAGTTCAAGGAAAGAAATATTCATATCTTCTCAATTTACTAAACATAGGTATCAAATGAATTTTAACATAAGAATGATGGAATCAGGTGTACTTACTTTAAAAACTGTGCTGCTATCACTGTCAATGATTATGAAAAGAGGTTTCCTTGTAAATGGAACTAAATCAGAGGGATATATGTAGCTTGATCCTGAGGGAAAGACAGTTCAGAGAGACTTCAGGAAATAGCAAATTCTAGATAAACTATAATGACAAAAGTATATGTTGCCATTAGTTGTTTATGAATGTCTGGAAATTTCGGTGTTGTTTTCCTTCAGATGTGAAACATATTTAGTTGGATTATTTACAGAGGTCCAATTTTAACAAAGATTTTTCTCTTACAAGTATCCTCCCTCTGCCCTCTAGAAGATAACAAGGTTTGATACTACTTAGTGGATCCTATCTCTACATGCATATAGCCAAATATGATAGTCTTAGATGGATTTTTACATAAAAGTTTCAAGAACTCTAGAGTGGATACCTGTGAGCCCATGACTGCCAAAAGACAAACCACATGGGGTACTGACTGCGTCCTCACTGATTTGCCTCAAAGACTGACCAGATGGCGTAATTTGAAGTGATGGTTCTGTCTCTTGTTTGATTGTGTGAGATTCAAAGTCTCTCAAGATATTCTCCTCAACACTGGTTGCACTTCTAGCACTCAAGGGAGATGATGAAATCTGTCCAATCTTGCCTGAATAAAAATGTAAATGTTTGAAGCGAAGGAACTCAATATTCCAAAGAGAAGAAGCATAATACCAGACTTAAACTACACACATTACCAGAAGCAGACAGATATAATAAAAGAATGCCATGAGAAGGAAGCTCCTCACAAATGGTGGCCAAAACCTACCAAATAAAAACAGGGTTAACAGAATGAAGTTCCATAGAGCCAATAATTCCAGTTAGACAAGTAAAAAACCAAAAATCGACTTACAGCCAAAAAATGTGTTATGGATGGACGATAAAGGACAGCTTTGCGAGGGTTAGGTGGCAAAGTAGGATCATTCATGCTCTGGGAGTTAATACGAGCAACTCCAACGGGAGCATTCTGACCCATTTTAGCACCAGTTGATTGATATAGTGAACCACTCGGTTCCCACTCTAAGCATTGAAGCATCCTAAAAGAATCGAGCGTGAGCTCCGAATACTTGACCTGGTGGAAATCATACAGCAAGTTTTCAAATTTCAGAGGGTAAGATATTAAATATGCGTTCATACTAAACATGAACAAGTAAAAAATTACCTCGTTACAGTAATAACTGCTCAAGATAGCATCCGTCAACCTTAAAGACCTACTTGCACGCGGAGTACCAGCATCCAGATTAGGATCCAATACAAGACTGTATCTTAGAGGTCTAATGTTCATGAATGCAGTGTCCGATTTCAGAAATCTAACTATTTCCTGCGCCACCACCTTCCATTCCTTAAAATCGGTTTCCTGATAACATGAAAAGTTGTTTATGTAACACCGAAAAAAAAAAAATAGATAGAGACGGGATCTCTTGTAAGGCAGGCAACCTAATTGTTATCATTGTTCCACTAAAACAGTTACACCTAAAGATGGAGAGAATAGGGTATCAGAAGAAAACCTGGAATGTCCTCTTGCATTCATCAATCAACCGTTTAAACTGATCAACGAGTTGATGCACCATCTCACGGCGGCCAAGAACCAAACACACCATAAGAAACCTTGCAAGAAACCGAAGCTGCTTGTTTGCAATATTGAGATCCTGAAACAATCCATCTTTGAAGTACTCCCTAGTGAGTATTGCTTCGTAGAATACATAGGACTCGGATAAGTAACCAGCATCACTTGTTCGCATATAATGTCCATAGTAAAGCTGGGCAATGCGAGAAGCGATCTCTCCAATCTCCCATCTCTTAAGTCCAGCTTCAACAAGCTTCTGCCTATTCTCTTGCTGAAACTTCCATAGTTGTGTGTATACTTTGAATACCTTGAAGAAATAGTTCTCATACCTATGAACAATTCCATCAACAACAATCGGAATCAATATCTACCAACTCTCTAATCAACAATTCTAGGTACGGTTATCTCAGGGGAATGGGAAGAGGTACCTGGAGCGTTCATAGAAGGGCAAGTCTCTGATCTTGGAGAATTTCTTATCGGCTTTGTTAACGAGAGACCAGTAAACTTCACTCAGCGGGATATTATTATTACCGCTGATTTGCTGCGACATTTTTGAGGTCGCCACGAAAGCGAGAGAGAATCGGAGGACCGTTGATCGGAGTGTTTGGTAGTCGTCGTCGTCGTCTTCTAGATCGGCGAATCGACCTTTTGGATGACTAAAAATCTTGTACCGGACGGTTTACCAACGAAATTTGTCTAATTGATTCTGGTTTTTTTATAATTAAACTTTTTTGGTGTAATTTACAAATTAGGAGTATAAATTATGTTTTGGGTCGAAAATTTTGATTTGTCATTAATCTGATTGTTATAAGTATTTTAGATCAAAGTCAACAATATTGAGGTTTGAGTTAGATGGAAGACTATTTTGTAATTTTGGTAGTTGATGGTCTATCGTGAAAACAATAGTTAAGTTTAGGGGCTTTATAGAAATATTCACTTTGTTTCGTGGAGATGAAAATTGACTGCTGATTAAAGTTTTCTCATAGATGAAATAGAGAAACAAAAAAAAACAAAAATCATAGACTTTGGAAATCCGATGACCTTAAAGTCGAGCTTCGTTTTACGACTTAAACACGATGGATGATAATCGGAGTTCTGAATCAATCAAAAGGTATCGCTGTTTTGCCTTAAACCCACAAACAAAGCGTTTGATTTTGAAGCAGTGTTGTTGAATATTTAGTGGCTTGTTCTTCGATCTGTCTCTCTTATAGGCATGAGATTGAGAAAGATACTATTGCGTCGAGGAAGCTAGAAGATACTAATACTAAGTTAATACAAGATCCTGAAGAAATGGTACTGGTGCTGATTTAAGAATCTTATGATTTCTAGTTCTTGAATCAAACTTAGATTAGCTTTTGAAAATTCAGGCACTTTATGCGAAAGTGAGATCACAAGAAGAGGAGATTCATAGTCTCCAGGAACGAATTGCTGCTGCTTGTTTGAAGGTATATACTATTATGAGAACATGATGCTCGCTCATATGAATCTTTCTAATCAACTTGAGAGTGAAATTGCATCTTTTGGTTACAGGATATGCAGCTGCTGAATGAGAAGTATGGACTAGAGAGAAAATGTGCTGATCTTCGAGTGGTTTGTCTTTTGCTTTTCTATAAAGATTGATTCATGGAATTGAAAGTCTTCATCTTTGGCTTCTGGGTTTGTTTGACTAACAGTTTCTTATTTCCTTAGGCAATTGATGAGAAACAAAATGAATCTGTTACGTCTGCGTTGAATGAGTTGGCTCGTAGAAAAGGTGATCTTGAAGAAAATTTGAAGTTGGCACATGATTTAAAGGTGAATTGTCTTGCCTCAAATTATGTAGTAACCTCAAATATTTGATTGCCTTTTACCTTTCCGTCTTTATTTCTCTCACTTTCTATCTTTAGGTTACAGAAGACGAGAGGTATATATTCATGACGTCCTTACTTGGTTTATTAGCTGAGTATGGTGTTTGGCCTCGTGTTGCTAATGCTACCGCTATATCCAGCGGCATAAAGGTATTTGTTTTTCACTTCATCTTTCTTCAAATTTATACTCTAAACAATCTCAACATATATACCATATTTCTTTGTATGCAGCACTTGCATGATCAGTTGCAATGGAAGACTAAAGCTTGCAATGTAAGCTCTCTATCCTGTAGTTTCCCAATCGAACAACCGCTAGAAATTCTTAATTTTAGTGTTTATACACATTTCCTTGGATTACTGTTGTCTGCATATGTCCTTTGGCCTTATTAGACCTCTGCTGGAATGTGAATACTCTTCATGGATTCCTTTCGAACATGTTGTGACGAAATTTTTAAATCACAGGATAGGATTAGAGAGTTATCATCTATTGTGGAAAACCAACCGGGAACAGATTTTATTAGTAAAGACAACCATGATCCCAGAAATTCAAAAACTCAAGCTTCTTATGGATCCACGGTAGTCTCAGCAAGTAATTTGCTAAATTAATTATCATTTGCTCTTTAAGACCTTTTACAAAATGTGTGACATCTTTTCAGAAGAAATCTTACTTTCTGTTTTCATATGCTACCCTTGATACAGGATCGTGGTAATGATTATCAGACCAATGAACAACTCTTGCCACCAATGGAAAATGTTACGAGAAACCCGTATCATAACATTATGCAAGACACTGAAAGTTTGAGATTTAATAATCAGATTGGTGGTGGATCTCAAGGAATTTTCCCGCAGCCGAAAAGGTACGGTATCGTTTCTCAATCCTCCCAAACTTTTCATTGATTTCAGTTTTTACCGATGAAGTTCTTTCACGGTGATGAATGCCTGCTTCATTATGCTCACTTGTAGGGAAAATTTTGGATATCCTCTTAGTAGTGTGGCGGGGAAGGAAATGATTCAAGAAAGAGAAGAAAAAGCTGAGAATTCTTCCATGTTTGATGCTTATAATGGGAATGAAGAGTTTGCTTCTCATGTTTATGAAGGTTGAGAAGTGTTTGTTCGTTTTCTTAGAGCCTAGTGGCTATACGTTAGAAATCTTAATCTGACGTTGGAATCTTAAACAGAGGGACCTGGAATCGATGGATTTCAGATTATTGGAGATGCTATACCTGGAGAAAAAGTTCTTGGTTGTGGGTTTCCAGTGCGAGGAACCACTCTCTGTATGTTTCAGGTATAATCTTTGTAAATCTTTTGGTAGTAAGAGTTTTTGAAAACAAACTTAGTGGATGAAAAATTTTAAAAAATTCCCGGTTTGTTGTTTCTTCTTGAAAAGTGGGTTCGGCATCTTGAAGATGGCACAAGACAATACATCGAGGGTAAGATTTGATTTATTTGTCTTACCAGCTTTTTTCAGCTATTTAAAAACTGGACTATGGTTTAAACATATGCAGGAGCCACCCATCCAGAGTATATTGTAACTGCGGATGATGTAGATAAACTGATTGCTGTTGAGTGTATTCCAATGGATGATCAAGGTCGTCAGGTAAAATACCGGGATTTCTCGGGTATCTATAGCTTTAATGAGTCAGTTGTCTCAAAAGATGTTCTTTTGATTATGCAGGGAGAATTAGTGAGATTGTTTGCTAATGATCAAAACAAGATTAGATGTGGTAATGTATTCAACGGAACCTAATACTGCTTTTTGTAGATAGCGAAGAGCACATTTACCATCTCTTCTTTGCTGAGAATGTTTTTTTACTTCTACAGATACAGAGATGCAAACAGAAATCGACACTTATATATCCAGAGGTCAAGCAAGCTTTAATGTGCAGCTTCTGGTAAGTTTTAAGATCACATCTTGAATCCACTGTCTCAGGTTTAATTCAGCTGTTGATTTAACAACCGTTTTTTCATGGCTATTTATTTCGAAAGATGGATTCATCAGAGAGTTGGGAACCCGCAACTGTTGTTTTGAAGAGATCTAGTTACCAGATTAAAACGAATACCACAGAAGCTGTAGTGATCTCAGAGAAATACTCAAAGGAACTTCAGGTAAAAAAGATTCTTAGACATTGAGAATTAAAGCTTTCCTCATTTTCTTGGTCATCATAATTTAAACAAACTTTGCAGATAAGAGTACCGTCTGGAGAATCCACACAGTTTGTACTGATAAGTTATGATGGATCTTCACATCCCATAAGCACACTCAATGTCCGGTACGTATATACATTTCTCTGCATATAGCCATATACAGTAATTTTGTATCTCGTTTTACCGCAACATTATTTTACAAACTCACACCTAAAATCTCATGATTTTTGGCTTCTTCTTTTTTTTACCAGTATGCGTGATACGCTAGTCTTGACGATGAGAATGCTTCAAAGCAAGGTATGTTTTGAGAATTACTAAAACTAACCTATAAAATTGAACTAATTAGTTTTATAGTTTCATAACAATCTTTTTTATCATGAAGCAGGCACTGGACGAGCGCAGAAAAGGACGAGTTTAAAAGTTAGTGATGACTACACACTACAGAACAGATCCATCCTCGAGACCTTCAAATTTAAGTTTAATAAAATGGGGTCTGCGATTTCTATTTTTATAATTGAGTAATAATTGTTATCGCTATAGTTTTTGTATTATTATTTTTTGTCGTTTAGGTTCTATGTTTTTCTGAACAACAAAAATAAATCTTATTGTAATAGACTGTAACATTCACTCTGTACTGAATCTTCTTTTTTCTTTTTAAATAATACTGGGAAATACTATTTACAATGAGTGCACAACGAATTAAAAAGCAACTGCAAATTAAAAAAAAAAAATATCTGTCAAATATTTTTGTAAAATTTTAAGAAAATATTTAATATAACAATTAACAAATAACAATATTCTCCCAAACAAAGCTAAAACAAAAGAAATAAAATAAAAGCAAAGAATAGACACTTGAATCAGTAAAATAATTAGATTTGGTTAGACATCAAGCTAAAGAGGTTTTGTTCCAAAACATGAGATAACAGACAGTAAAATACATCTAACTTTATAGCCAGTTGGCATAACAACAATAACAACAACAAAAGGGGGAACAACTTTAGGCATGTGCAAATAGATGTGTAATCAATCATTTACGTCATATGACATATATAATTGGGTTTTACAGTTTATCTTTGAGCCCACAAGATAATTTCATTAAATCAGCTTAACGATTATGATTAGTAGCCTATTATTATCATTTGTGTAATTGTTTTTTAATCACACTTTACAGATATATACGATCTCGTAGCCTATTGTTAGCATTTGTATAATTGTTTTTAATCACACTTTATTATTATTATTTTCAACTTCTACATGTAAATATGTTATTTTGTACGTAGGGCATATGGTTGGCGAGTTCACATCAATCGTCCCTTGAACAACTATTAAAATTTTGTATTATAGTTGTCATAAATATGTAAACTAATATAAAACTGTATGTATTCGAATCATAGCAATGATTTTTTTGGAAAATCATTACTTTGATTACAAAACAAAAATGAAAAATCGTATAACGTGAATGTTATACTACTGTAGTTGAAATGAAATGAAAATATTCTTCTTCCATGTAGGTAGTCGGTAAATTGTACTGTATTTCTGACCACAACTTTAATAGATACGTCGAGGAGTAAATTTGTCATCCACGTGGCCCATGTTATAGTATTCCACCTTCGTCAACACTTCACCAACCATTTTTTTATGCCTTGAAATAGACTAAACCCTCTCTCTCTTTTTATTTCGTCAACACTAAAACACTTCTTATGTTACGTTCTCATTTCTCAAAATAAAATCAAAAAAAAAAAAAATGAACTCCATTTATTTTACTAATGTATTAATTTATCTTTAAAAAAAATGGAAG
>Ga0041059_1002358_pt1 | contig 14181 bp, 11 predicted proteins | sample AraColnosormetaG_FD_56232 | JGI IMG/M metagenome (GOLD analysis project Ga0041059, IMG submission 56232) | Arabidopsis roots microbial communities from North Carolina, USA - Col MF nosort | ecosystem: Host-associated > Plants > Roots > Unclassified | place: USA: North Carolina | collected...
TTTTTTTTTTTTTTTTTTTTTTTTTTTTTTTGTCTCTTCTTTGCCTTTCACTTTTTAAAATGATTTTCCGCGGGTTTAATAACAAAAATGTTTTCCCGCCAGAAAGGTTTTACCAAAAAACCATGTTCCGGTTATAGCACAGGTAAGAGAATTCATCAGTCTAGTATAATTAGCAGTAATCAAATTCGAATACTTTGATCGTCGCTTTTATTTCAGAGTTAGCGTTACATTAATAGTACCTTTATTCGATTGATGATTTGTTTAATCTTTAATAGGGTTTGAACTCCGATGGAGGACCTTTTTTGTTGGTAATATTCCCTTCGTTTCACAATATAAGTTGTTTTAACTAAAAATACGTATATTAAGAATATTTATTTTTAAAATGTTCAACCAATTATAAAAAAAACTGTAGAATATAAATAATCATAAAGTATTAAAATAATATATAATTTGCATAGAAACTTGAAAACAACTTATATTATAAAACAAAAAATTTGGTATAAAACAACTTATATTATGAAACGGAGGGAGTATAAACTTAAGTACTAATTCGATTTTGTTTCTATTCGAGACCTTGAAGACTTTTTTATTTAATTTTAAAACTAAGTCGTACAGTTACAGAAACAGCATTAAATTTTTCCTCTTAAGTAAATTTATTTTTTCTCTTTCTATCAGAAATTCAGAAGAACTAACATTATAGTTGCCCCCATTGCGTACACTGTACATCATTTCTCGGTAAATTACACATAATTATAAGTTGATTAACCTTTTAAGTTTTAAACAATGATGTAAGTAACTTATTAAAAATTGGTTTTTAAAAATTGAAAGTTATATACTCAAGTTGGAAAAATATTTTACAAATATACTCGATTCCACTACTACTGTAATTTTGTGTGGAATACCAGTCAAACAGAATCGTTATAACTGTTAAAAATTAGTAAAACTGTATAAAGTAATTTTAATTCGCGGGAAATCAATATTCGGAAGCAACTTTAACAAAAAAAATAAAGAAATGTGAAGAGAAAAAAAAAACTCTGAAAACTTCCTTTATAATGTCATCATCACTGCGAGACCCAAAGATCTAAACAGTTTCTCTCTCTCCCTCACAGGGCTCTCTCATGGCGGAGCTAATCTGTCTATTTCACTGGTGATTCTGTTTCACTATCTGAGAATTTGTTTAGAGTTTCCGTTACCGAGTCGATGATGAGTGAACTCGATCTCGGAACGAGTCAGAGGATGACGGAAACACACCGCACGACGACGACGTTTCTTGATTTGCTCCGACGACAGATGAGCGGTCACGATCTCACCAGAAGGAAACGGACGTTAAAAGAACGGTTGAGATTCAAATGCATCGGATGCTGTGGTCCAACCTGGAATCTCCGTCTAACTAACAACACCACTCTTCACAGTCCAACCTCAAGAGACGACGAAATCGAAGAGTTACAAATTGAAACCGGACTCGTTCTCGAATCGGATCATGGATCGGGTACGGGTATGAATCTCGCGACAGCGTTAGAAGCGGAGAGGTATAACCGTGGAGAATCGACGGAGGCGGAGGCAGATATGACGCCGAGGAGAGTTTCGTTGATGAGATTGTTGGAAGAGACGGCGGAGAAAATCGTTGATGACGACGGGAAAGAAACGGAGATATTAACGGCGTCTATTGGGACGTTAACGGGTAATGATTCGGTGTGTTGCGTGTGTATGGGAAGAAAGAAAGGCGCTGCGTTTATTCCATGTGGTCATACTTTTTGCAGAGTGTGCTCTAGAGAATTGTGGCTGAACCGTGGATCGTGTCCTCTTTGTAACCGTCCGATCATTGAGATACTCGATATTTTCTGAAAACGATCGGACGGCTAAAAGTTCTCGATCCACGTGAGTAAGTGAGGTGATCCCTAGATACGTTTCCAAAGTTTTAACTACGGTTTGTGTACTTTGTACGTTTCTTTTGGTTATTGAAGAAGATGATGTAAATGCAAAAAAGAATACAAGAGGTTTTTTGTTCACGAGGCCCATTTAGTCTATTCAAGCCCAGTAAACCGTTATTTTGGATTTTATCTAGCCTAAACAATGCTCGCCTCACACCGTCGAGTGGATTCTTGGCCGTTGATCTTGTCTCTCACGTGGCAGTATCGTAGTCGAATGTACATGATCTATGTGGAATAGTCGATATTATCCCTCTTGGTGTGAGTTTGGTAGTTGATGAAAGCAAAACATTTACGTAACAATGTCTATAAAATCAGTACAGGTCTATTCTTGTTCACTAGCTTCGAAATTTTAGTCGAAGAAACAAAAAAAAATGGCGACGGTACAATTGTCCACCCAATTTAGCTGCCAAACCAGAGTTTCAATCTCACCGAACTCTAAATCTATCTCCAAGCCTCCGTTTCTGGTACCGGTGACCTCAATTATTCACCGCCCGATGATCTCCACCGGAGGAATCGCTGTTTCCCCCCGTAGAGTTTTCAAAGTCCGAGCCACAGATACGGGAGAGATAGGATCAGCTCTATTGGCGGCGGAGGAAGCAATTGAAGACGTGGAAGAGACGGAGCGGCTAAAGAGATCGCTCGTGGATTCGTTGTACGGAACAGATCGAGGTTTAAGCGCATCGAGCGAAACCAGAGCTGAAATCGGAGATCTAATCACACAGCTCGAGTCTAAGAACCCTACTCCAGCTCCGACGGAAGCTCTTTTCCTTCTCAACGGCAAATGGATCCTCGCGTAAGTTTTTTTCCGGTGAAAACTTTCTCTTGTAGTCCTGTAGATAGCATCATTCGTAGGATTCTGGATTCAAATGGTAGATCTCGTGCTGCTTTTGATTTGGTTAAACCTCTTTTGCAGCTACACATCGTTCGTGAATTTGTTCCCGTTGCTATCACGAGGAATCGTACCGTTAATAAAAGTCGATGAGATCTCTCAAACCATTGATTCAGATAACTTCACCGTCCAGAACTCTGTTCGTTTCGCTGGTCCTTTAGGTACAAACTCGATTAGCACCAACGCTAAATTCGAAATCCGAAGCCCTAAACGCGTCCAGGTAAATTGACCATTCATCGACCATGATCTGATATCAACATCTTGAAACGTTTTCAGTAATGTTTTGGATTTCATTTTTCTTGCAGATTAAGTTTGAGCAAGGCGTAATTGGGACGCCTCAGCTAACGGATTCTATTGAGATACCGGAATATGTAGAGGTTCTTGGTCAAAAGATTGATCTTAACCCGATCAGAGGGTTACTTACCTCGGTGCAAGACACAGCCTCGTCTGTGGCTAGAACCATATCAAGCCAACCACCGTTGAAATTCTCTTTGCCGGCGGACAATGCGCAGTCTTGGCTACTCACGACTTATCTAGACAAAGACATTCGGATCTCTAGAGGAGACGGTGGAAGTGTCTTTGTGCTTATCAAAGAAGGAAGCCCTCTCTTGAATCCTTGAACTTGGTCAAAATATATGTCTCTCTCTTGTCGTTGTGTTAAGTGAGACAAATATATAGTGTGGTTGTAGGTTTACTTCTTAATCGTTGTTATTAACTCGATGATAAGGAATATAATGTTTTTAACTACTACAGAACATCTCGTCTATGGCCTATGAAATGTGTCTCAGATTTTCACAAAATTCAAGTGTTTTAGAATTTCATTCTCTTCTGTTTGATTTAGAAAGTAAACTATGTACCGATGCAAGAGTTACATGAGAATTATCCCGGCAACGTCGGGTCTTTCGATAAGAATCGAGATGATGACTGTCATTTTGTTGTCTAATTGGTTCACTCTGTGCTTGATGCCTATCATTTTTTTTTTGAGGGACTCAGTCACTGGAAATGGTTCTATTAGTATGGTATGGGATACTTGTTAGTATAGTACTCGAGGTTTCTAGCATATGCCATAGAGTTTCTCAATATCTGAAGCCCTATTTTGAATGTGTTTGTTCTTTCTGTAATTTATTTAGAGACCATCAGGTAAAGGAAAAACTCAATTCAGACAAGAACATAAGAAACCTAAATTGACCAAATTTCTCATATAACTGAAAGTTTGAAACTGTGTTTTGTTATGTACAGTTTGGTGGAGGGTTTGATGCGGAGAGCATGAATCAGAGCCAAAACTGAAAGTGGAGGAGACAATAATAATGATAACAATGAAGAATAATCTGTAAACTGAGTTTTATTACTTTCTTTTTCTTCTATGTCTCTCTTTATCATTGTAGCACATATTTGCTATATAGGATTTGAATGGTTGCAACGGTTAAGGCGGACAAATTCGTTTGCGGTTTGAACTGTTTTTTATTTATCATTCATATTTGTATAGGTGCGAATTTAAAAAAGAAAAAAAAAACCACTGCAGATTAACTACGGACTGTTTTTACATACAAATATAATTAGTTCGTAACGGTTTATTGCCCATTTTAAAAATAGAGCGGACTAAATCGCTGACGTATTTGTCCGCTCTAACTACCGTTAGTAATAATATAGTTTGTTGTCAAAAATACATTCTTTTGTTTAGGTTTGCAGATGATTTTTTTTATTTTCTATTACTATATTTTAGTCTTTTAGATGATAAATTCGCAATAAATTTGTAATCTGCCAAACTACTGAAAAAAGAGAAAATAATTGTGGTTTGTCTTAAAAGTCACTTGTTTTAAGACATATCATGTGCAGCCATGCAAAGTGTATCTCCCGAATCTTCTTCACTCATTAATGTTTTACAGTATTTTTATAAATTTTATCATGTTAAGTACAAAATAAAAATAAGAATGGTCCATTAGAATTACAGCATATAACAACAAGGACTAGTTCTCTTTTGTAATTTTGTAATTTTATGCAAACGTATAAAAGAAAAATAATCGTGTTTTATTTTTGGAAAGGAATTAAGTATTTCTGCCACCACCTAACAAACAGGGTCCATTTCTTGGGTCTAAAACTTTTCACGGTCAAACAAGATATACATTGATTACTATTATTGTATTCGTATTATCTAAAACACTATCATAATAATAGTAACTTTCATCATCCGACCTTCTTCGTATAATAATTTAAATAAATTTATGGATCTAAGACTAAGATGACAACCACTAAAAAAAGCAACTATAGTCCATATATATCAGACTACTTTTGGCATTTTATCAGTATATGACACCTAAAAATTACAAAAATTATAACGAACACAAACGTAACACAATACATGTCTACATCATTACGTATTTGTGTTTGAATTTTTTTTTATAAAAAAAAAACTGAAAAAGTTTAAAGTGAAGGAACAAAGAAACAAAACAACGACACAATTTAGACAGCTAGTTTTATTGCAAAAGCCAAAGCTTTATTTTGATACCCCCAAAGTAGAAGGCAAACACTCAAACATGGATGTGAGATGAAATCATAAACATGCAAATAGCAAAACACACAGACACACAAATTAAGTGACGTCGTTTTCTATCATCTGCAATCACATGCTTTCCTTTTCAGCACCGCTCTTTGCAGCATCATAATCACGGCAGCACCAACATATCCCTTGACCACCACCAACATTTAAGCATTCGCCTCCATGATACTTGCTGTCCACTGCCCTGCATGGTACATCGCAAGTAGAGATCGTGTCCGCGAGTCTACATAAACCCTTTCGTAAGTCACACTTTCCCCATCCATTCACTTCTGTATGATCCATACAAAGAGACAATATTTCATAAACATGTATTTATTTTAGATCTTTGGATCAAAATATTTTGGTCTTTTTTACGTACCTATAGGAGATATGAGGAGGATGGAGAGACAAACGACTATTGCAAATGTGCTCAGCTTTAAGCTCCCCATTACTTGCTGATCTCTTAGTTCTTCTTAGCTTCTTTCTTTTTTAGCAATAGTTAGTTGGGAGAGAGCTTAACCAAACATGCAATTTTATTGTATTCTATATGTAAACTCGCACGCTAGCAACTGCGACCCGTAATATACGGTTAGCGACTTCGATCAGATTTTACTATATATTGTTCGTTTTACTATTGCTGTAACTGGTCGTCGTTTAGGTTGTTCGTTTTACTGTCGTGTGACTAGCTGTTACGACTTCATTGACATATGTTTTCTTAAATCAAATTCTTAAAATTTATATATAGTTGTAAATTGTATAACTAATTTCACTCCGATCCGGTTCCCGAGAAGATTTTCAAATCTCAGATCTGGATGCATGGAGGAGATATTTTAAAAATAGTTGGATTATTATACTTCTTTGTAAGTCGTTCCATTCACTATTTCCTTTTAGATGCGATCAGATATTTATTATACCAACTCGAATTGTATATTACTATATTATGACAGCTAAAAAAACGTTAAACACGTATTTTGTTTAGTCAACTTTTAGATAGTAATCAACAATGCCAAAAAAAGTGGTAAATGCTAAATAAAATCAATTAGCTAAATAGAAAAACTATAGTTAATAAACTAGCTAACTACATCTACATATTGTTCTAAATTGGTGAATAAGTGTCTATACCGACGGACAAGTGTGTTTTCTCAACACATCTATTAAACTTTGTTAGGAACAAGTATTTATCAGTTTCTCCCTTAATTCAATTCTTATTTGTATAAATCATAAGACGGATAATTTAACATTTGCAAGAATTAATGTACTCGTATAAAATTCTTTTTGTTGATTTTTTCCCCTCCGATTTAGATTTCAATTAGACAAAAATAAAAAAAATAAAAAAATATGATGAATAGGTCAGGTCATAATCGGAAAACAATCCAACTTTATTTAAGACTTGACAATTCAAAACAAACAGATCTGTAGAAGGCAAACACTCAAATATAGATTTTGAGCTGAAATCATTAACATGCAAATCGCAAAACACAGACACAAAGTGACGTCGTTTTGTATCATTTGCAAATCACATGCTTTCCTTTTCAGCACCACGCTGTACATCACGGCAGCAAACACATAACCCCATACCAGTAATACCACCAACAGGTATGCATCGGCCTCCAATAAACTTGCTGTCCAATTGCTTGCATGGTTCAATACAAGTAGAGCTCTTCTCATAACTATTACATTCACCTTTATCGTAGTCACACACTTGCCTCCCATCTACTTCTGTCCAATCAATAGGAAGATACTACATTTTATAAACATGTTTTATTTTAGATCTTGGGATCAAAGACTTTGGTTTTTTTTACGTACCTGTAGGAGATATGAGGAGAATGGAGAGACAAACGACTACTGCAATAGCGACTGTGCTCAACCTTAAGCTCCCCATTAATTGCTTATTAGTTCTTAGCTTCTTTCTTTCTATTTTGTTTCCCTCTCTCTCTTTGTGATTGATTCATTTAGGCAAAAGGCGAGTTTTTAATTTATAGCTAGCACTGGACAAGTCGTTGGGATTAAAATGACGTAAGATATATGATTTTAAGACAAATCATTTTAAATAGTTAACTGAATACACCCCCGACTCTTATTGTAGATGATCAATACTATTGTATTGTGTAGATAAAGATAGATATTTAGAATCTTTCGTTTGATTTCTTCATTAAATTAGTCAACTTTTAGATACTAATCAACAATGCCAAAGAAAGTGGTAGATGCTAAATCAACGGAGACCAAGCGCTCATCATCATCATTGATTCATTTTTCCTTCAATCATATTTGTTTGTTTGTTTTTGCTTTTTATTAGTATATCTGAAACCTTTGTCCAAAAAAAAATATTATATCTGAAACCAATTGCATGCATAATGAAACTTAAATTTTTGTTTGTTTCTCGGTACCACATGTTTCACGGTATAGATGCATAATGAACTCGTGTCTTAAAATAACTTTATATTTACGAATCTATATGTACTACTTTAAAAAATACATATTAATATATTTTAAAATCCATATTTCTCAATCCTCAACTTAATTTGCTATCTAACTCGCTTCACGAGAAGCTTTCCAAATCTCAGATCTATTACTTGATCTTGCTTCCAATCCGTTCCGGTGGTGCCGTCTAAAAATAACAGACAAATATATTTGTTAATGTTGCAAAACGACTTTTCAAATGATCAAGATCAACCATTAACCAAATATATGTTTACCATAGGACAATGCACAGTCGTAGATGGCTCCTCACAACTTATCTAGACGAAGACATTCGCCTATAATGTTGTTATAGCCTATAACTTATAGGTTTAATTGTTATGATTAACTATACGTTAATGAATTAAGGTTAATTTTAAATAGACTGTTTCATCACTTGAAATTTGAGAACTTTCTATACACATACTAAATCATCATGACTATTGTTTGCGTAAAAGAAGTATGTTCCGATTCAATTGTAAACTTGAAAAGTACGATTTATGAGCGATAGGTCTTATAAACTATAACATTTGAAGGATATCAAAAATATAATTGAAAAGAAAAAGTCAACTTATCAAAATCTCAATCTAAAGTTTAGGTTAGCGTCTCAAGTTAGCTAATACTAAAAGAAAAAATCAAAGGAAAAAAAGAAAAGAAAAAAGAAATAGCAAATATCTCAGAACCATCTAAACCGTCCACGTGTCCCCTCGCTTATCTCTCTGTCTGAAACCAAACCGACTTCTTCTCACAACCCTTAAAGGAAAAGTCCGATCTCATTTCTCATTACCAAAATCAGCGGAGCAAAAGTTACTTCCGAAACCCTAAAAAAAACACGATGATGCTCAAGCAAGCTGCGAAGAAGGCCCTAGGGCTTACGTCACGTCAATCAACACCGTGGTCTGTTGGTATCCTCCGAACCTACCATGAGAACGTCATCGACCACTACGATAATCCCCGCAACGTTGGGTCTTTCGATAAGAATGATCCCAACGTTGGTACGGGACTCGTAGGAGCTCCCGCTTGTGGTGATGTGATGAAGCTTCAAATCAAGGTCGATGAGAAGACTGGTCAAATCGTTGATGCTCGCTTTAAGACTTTTGGTTGTGGTTCAGCCATCGCTTCTTCATCTGTTGGTATGTTTATATTCTAATTTCGTGTTTTGTTCGATTGAGGATTGAATTAGAGAAATTAAATGATTTCAATTAGGGATTTTGATTAGTCTTTCTCAAATGGAGAAATTAGGTTTTAAATTGATGGGTTCGTGTAGAGATTCGGTGTTCAAATTTGGGATTGGTGTCGTTAATGACAAATTAGTGCATGATTTGGTCAGTTGAGACGTTTTTATTGGTGATTCAATGCTGAATTTGTAATACTCCTAGTCTCCTAATGTTATTGAGAAAGATTTCATCTTTTTGATGCGATGTCGTCAGTTTCTGGCTTAGCTTCTATGTGGGAGCTATCTTCTCTCTGGGGATTTGTTGCTGTTATCTAATGTATGATTCATTTTTACGTTTTTTTCAGCCACTGAATGGGTGAAAGGCAAAGCTATGGAGGATGTTCTGACCATCAAAAACACGTAAGTACCGTCTGTTTCTATTCATTTTATGCAGATATTAACATAATCTGTTGTGAGTTGTTGTGTTATGCCAATCAGTGTTGTCTAATTGGTTAAACTCATTAAATGTTGATATACCAGTTACTGTGTTTCATGACTGTTATTTTGTTTTGAGGAACTTGGTCACTGGACTTTGTCTGTTGGTACAATATTGGTTGCTGGTTAGTATGCCCTGTGTTCCTATTCATGTTTTGCAGATTTTTAACATAAATATGAACACTCGTGTTATCTAATTGCTGCACTCATTGAATGTTGACATACCTGAGACGAAGTAATGTGATTATTTTGTTTAGATGAACTTAGTTACTGGATTTTGGTCAATTGGTCTGAGATTGGTTACTGGTTTGGTTTGTATGGTATTTAAGGTTTTCCAGCCTATAATGATGCAGACCTCTTGACTTCTTTTTCTTAGACAAAGTAAACATTGTGATTTCTGTCATGGAGTTTCTCAATATCTGAAGACTTACTCTGAATGTGTGCTTCTCTTTCTGTGATTTATTTTGCCAGCGAAATCGCAAAGCATCTTTCTCTCCCACCAGTCAAGCTCCACTGCAGTATGTTGGCGGAGGACGCTATCAAGGCAGCTGTGAAAGACTACAAGGAGAAGCGTGTGAAGACAAATGGTGCTGCAGCAGCAGGAGAAACCACACAGGCTTGATTCCTTTTACTAGTGTGTATACCATAATGTGTATATGATGGTGAAAACAGGGGAGAAGTAGAAGAGGATGATACATACAACCTATGGTATGTTGTAATGTTCAAGACTTAAGGAGTATTTTAGAATAAACTCTGTTCACAGAAACGTGTAAGAATGATTTTGCTTCGGCCCTGTAGTTTTTGCTGTTTTATGCACCGATGTGATGTAATGTTTTCTCTCTTCTTTGGGAGGTTTATAAATTACAACTTTGACAGACAAATTTTCAATTTTCAATTTTGACATTATAATTTTCTCTGCATGGAACTATGTGGGTGTAGCTTGACTTATCATCTCTCTGTTCCTGAATTGTCACAAAACATCCAACCTTTATTCGAAACGTTATCTCTGTTATTGGATTAAGCAGAGTACAACAAACAAAAGCAAAGCAGAGTAGAACAAAGCGATGTCGATTATATGGTTTCGGAATCACATGTTTTCTTATTGAGCACCGATACTATCATAATAGCAGCAGAAACAAGCCGTCCACACGCTCGGCCTATCCCTTGGACGGCACTTGCCATCAAAAAAAGTCTGTCCAGCCCTCGTTTTGAACTTGATGCAACTCTCCTTGCAATCACGGAAAGGAGTACAAGCACCTAATGGGAAGTCACAGCTTCCATCCACTTCTGTCGACACGAACAGCCACATACATTTATAACAAAAACTTGTGTATCTATGTAGTTAGAGATCTTGATTTTACGTACCGGTGGGAGATAGGAGGACCGATAGACAAACGACTATTGTAGCAACAACAACTGTTCTCAACCTCAAGCTCCTCATTGCTGATCTCTCTTTGTGATTTTATCAGCAAAAGGCTTTCAATTTATACGTCTCAACCAAACACATTTTCTCTTCACTACTTCTACATTATTAATATCTAATTAAGAGTCTCCACGATGTGATCCACCTCGCCTATAATTATATTTTCTAGACACAAATCAAACATTATCCATCTCGTCTACAATACTTTTTAAGTTTTAACGTGAAATATGCTCGCTATATGTCCATAACTACAGTACATATAATAAGATTATGTAACAAGACGTACCGGCATGTCACACATAGAATTTCTCACGTGTATTGAGAACCTAACTGTATAGTTAGGTTTTCATGCTTTTTCTTCTATTTCGCTTTGCGTTGAGACGATTATGAGGGATGATGTTGAAGGAACTACTTTTCCGCGACAAGTCCGTAATTAATTTATTTTTAGATTCTTATTAACAAAATCCGAAGATTTTTTCTGGGGAATTCACCAAAAAAGAATTCTAAATAATATAAATTCACAACAATATATTTTATTCAAAGTTCATATGTATAATTTTACATTGAGTTCTTTATATTAAAAAAAACATTAATTATTACTTTTAGTTCCATGTGACATACTAACTCCAAGATCAATAAAGGGTGATGAAAATGTCTTCTATAAGAATCAGGGTCAAAATTAAAAATATCTAAAAATAAAAGGTTTAGATAGCAAAGTTTTCCTGGTTCGGTCTGTTCTCTGTTCCTTTTTATCTTCTTGGCGCTTTTGAAAAATAGAAACCCGCCACTAAAGCGTCAATCTTCCACGTGTCCCACTCCAGTGCTCTGTTTCATATCTTCGGAGACGTCAATCTGACTTAGGGATGCTTCAAGTCTACCATGTGATTTATTTTTACGAAGTAAAATTGCTTACCAATGGCTGTTTCTCTTATTAACTTAAACAATTGTTCCAACATATTTGGGAAGAATGAATGTATAGAAGGTTCCCATTTCTTTCTCTCCCACCAGTCAAGCTCCATTTCAGTATGTTGGCGGAGGACGCCATCAAGGCAGCTGTGAAAGACTACAAGGAGAAGTGTGTGAAAACAAACGGTTATGCAACAGCCGGATAAACCACACAGGCTTGATTTTCTTTTAACCAATGAGTAAACCATAACGTGTATATGACGGTGAAAACAGGGGAGAAGTAGAAGAGGATACATACAACCTATGGTTTGTAATGAAACTCTGTTGACAAAAATATCCAAGAATGATTTGCTTTTGCCCTCTAGTTGTCTAATGTTCTATTGTGTTGGAATGGTTTCTCTTTCTTTTTTGGAAGATGTATAGAGATGTTAATAATGGGTTAAAACCCATTGGGTACCCAAAACCCACATAAACTTTTTGTGGGAAAAAAACATAGGCTTAAAATGGGCTGGGTATCCAAATAAATAAAGCCCATATGGGTTTATCTCATTGAGTTATGGGTACCAACAGGTTTTTTTTGGTCTTTTTTCGAGTGAATCAATATTTTCTCGTCAATTTTTTTCACATTCTTCCGCCAAAAACGAAATCCAACATTTTCCCACCAAAAAACGCGATTCAACAGTTTCTCGCCAAAACGCAATTTAACATTTTCCCGCCAAAACGACATTCAACAATTTTCCCGCCAAAAATGCGATTCGACATTTTCCCGCCAAAAACGCGATTCGACATTTTCCCCCAAAAAACGCGATTCAACATTTTTCCGCCAAAAACGTGATTCAACATTTTCCCACCAAATATATACAATATAGAATACAGAAAATAAATACAATTTAAAATATATTTGTATAACATTTGGGTACCCACGGGTAGTTCTGGATTATATGGGTTTTTCTGGGTTTTACCCACAAGTACTAAAACCCATTCGAGTTTTTTTAAATTGGAATTTTTATGGGCGGTTTTTTTATGGGTTTGGGCTGGGTTAGGTTTTTTTACCCACCACAACATCCCTAGAGATGTATCATTTTTAAAGACAAGTCTACAATTTTCAGTTTTGGTGTTTTCACATTATAACTTGCTCTCTGTTTCGATTAAGTAAATGACTAGTGTGGAATAAATACTCTTTTGAGGTCGTTGCTATTTCAAAGAGTTGAATTTGACACCCACTTGGTGTTTGATGTTCTTATTAGTTTTTAGAAAGGAAGAAAAGAATAGGAAATCTAAATTTTGAGAGTTTTACCAAATTCTTTAACAAAAATCTAAAAACCCACATTTATGAACTTTTTGAGAAACCAAAAACCAAAAATCGAAAACTCAAATCTATAATCCGAAAACCACTTAAAACCCTCAAAACTTTCATTTTTTACGTATGCGCAAGATAACACTAATTAGTTCATTAATTGTAGATAGAAAAACTTGCACGGTTAATAAATAACTTGGTAGTTGGTTGGTACACAAAATAGAAGCAATACACTCTAATATTATGGGAGAAAATCCAACTTTATTTGAAACTTGATCAATGAGGAAAAACGAGTACATACAGAAGCAAAACACTCAAATATAGATGTCGGATGTCACCAGCAATGCACACTCACACATAACAGACTAACAAACACGCACACAAAGTGTGTGTTTTTGAAATCACATGCTTTCTATTTCAGGAATCAGGATGATGCCTGCTTTTTTATATCCCGAATGCAGCAGTTGCAAGCCCCATGGATAAAGAATCCAGTTCCTCTAACAATAGGCGTGCAAAAACCACCATAATAACGGTATCTTGCTCCCGATGGGCTGTTATTTTGTTTTTGACAGGTCTCTTCGCATCTTTTAGTGGAATCATACCAAGGCCATAAATACCACAGACACATACCGATTTGCAAATTGTCACATACTTCCAGTTTCCCCTCCACTGCTTCTATTTCAGGAGGGCTGACTTTTTCCCGAACGCAGCAGTTGCAAGTCGCCGTGAGAGACACTCCCCCAGGTGGACCATTAGGCGTGCAAAAACCACCATAATATTCGGATGTTTCTGACTTAAACCTCTTACATTTCTCCTTGCAAAGTTCCTCGGATCTCGGATTGAATAACCAAAACGGACAGAAACCATATGGGACATTCTCACATTCTTCTTTCAGTTTCCCCTCCACTGCTTCTGTCCAATCCATACAAAGAGACAAACGTTTTCATAAACATGTATTCATTTTAGCTCTTTGATCAAAGATTTTTGGTATTTTTTTACGTACCTGTAGGAGATATGAGGAGGATGGAGAGACAAACGACTAGTGCAGTAACAACAACTGTGCTCAACTTTAAGCTCCCCATGACTTATCT
>Ga0041059_1002359_pt1 | contig 14181 bp, 9 predicted proteins | sample AraColnosormetaG_FD_56232 | JGI IMG/M metagenome (GOLD analysis project Ga0041059, IMG submission 56232) | Arabidopsis roots microbial communities from North Carolina, USA - Col MF nosort | ecosystem: Host-associated > Plants > Roots > Unclassified | place: USA: North Carolina | collected 2013-09-02
CTCTCTCTCTCTCTCTCTCTCTCTCTCTCTCCATTTTTCATAGAGCATTAGCCATATCCATCCTCGTTGTCGCTTTCATCGTCTTCAATTGAACCATAACCCTCGTCCTCGTCTTCATCGGTTCTTTCAAAAAGTATTGTTTCACCACCATTGTCAATATCCATGTCACCCCCTGACTCTACTCCCACAACATGTTCTCTTACTTTGGAAACCACATAACGGTCATAAATAGCTTATCGGTAACTATTTTATTTCAAATTAGCTATTATCGTAGCCACTAACTAACGGTCACTGAAAGAAAACAATACAATTAAAAACTTATATGTCACCATTATTTCAGTAGCTAGTTGTGGCTGATTAACAAATGAATGATTAACAGACTGTTTGGTGGCGAAGTATCGTCCACGTAACTATCGATGAACCACCAAAATGTCAAATAAATATTTGGTAGCCTGACGGTGGCTAAATGACAACAAATATGTGGCCTTTGTTAGCCACTACCAAGAACCCCTGGCCAGACAGTGGTGGATTCGCGAATTTCTTGTAGTCATAGATCTTAGATCTTACCTTAGTGCATATGATATATTTTTCTTATTAGAGTCCTCCACTATGTCTTAGATACAATCTCACTTACTCTATCAAAGCCAGACTTTAGATTATGACTTATTTTAGCTTAGATTCTTACACAATGACTCCTTTGTTAAACTTAAAGTTTATGCCCATCTTTATTCCTATATAATTATATTTTTGTCGTGGATCCTTCTTTAACTATTACCGCGACACAAACATCCATTTGCGAAGGTTCTATATATTGTTAAGACTTAGGACATATTGATAAAGTTTAGTTATGACTTTGTTAACTTTCTAAGATTTTTGGTTTAAACAAACCCTAAGACAAGTTCATTTATTCGATCTTATCCGCCTCTCTTGTTCTTTCTCACACTCTTAGATAACTTTCAACCTATACAACTTCTACATTTCAAACTTTTTGTACATATATTATCTAGGGGAAGAAAACAAAAAGCGTTGATAAACAAAAACTATATCAACAAGAAAAACCTTGAGAAATTCCTTCTATGTTGCATGAAAAAGGAAATTAATACGGTGGATAAAATATTAAAAATCAATTTACGAACGGGTACATTTTAGGAATATATATATATAATAACTAAACATTTATATTCAAATACGAAACATTAAAATCATACTCTTTTTGTTTTAAATTATTTATCGTTCAAGATTTCTACAAAAAATTAAAAAAAAACAATTAAAATTTCTACTTTATCCTTGTTTGATATATTCTCCAAAAAAAATTATTGGTCAAGTCATTAAAACTATGAAAAAAAAACTAGAATTTTTACCAACATCTGATTGAAAATATAAAACGACAACTATTATGAGACAAAATTCAAAAGCTAAAATGACAAAATTTATAGTAAATACTAAGATAGATGACAAAACTTCAACAAATGTCTTATGGATAGCATTAACTGTTAATATAAGAAATATAAGAAATTTACATTGATTATTGTCTATATCTTCAACTACCGAATCCAGGTATATTAGTATATGACCGAAAATCAACTTTTTTGTTCCATCCATATATTACCATATAAATAGAGGAGTTTTGGGGAAAATAATAAATGATTCAAGATTTTTCTTATAAATATTAAATATAATATAATAATAGTTAACATAATGTCGATTTCTTTCCTTTTGTATTTTAAAATACATTTCCGTTTTTGAGGTTTATATCTTTACTTTTCTAGTGCGAATTTTGTATAAAAGAGTACATAAGCAAATGACATAAGATACACTCAAATCTTAAAAAATGTCTTCCATCCCAAATAAGTTACATACTAACCGGGATACTTCTATAAACCATCGTGATTTTTTCCCATCAAAATGAATCACAACTCCAAAATGGTTCGATCGATGTTCACTACATTTGATTGTTCAAACCATAGGGATTTGTTTTCATCTTCTCCTTCTTTTTCATGTTATCAATATTCACATGTCTTCATCTTTTTTTGGATTTAACAATTCACATATGCCCTATCATATGATGAGGAGAAACATTGATTATGTTTTTGGTACCGATTATTTGCCTATTAATGATAATATTCGTGTTACTAGAGTTTCTTTCACTCAAACCATTACTAATAGATATATATAGTTTTATTGTTCAAATAGGCCATGGATTCTAAACCCAATATATGGAATCCTATTTTCATCCTCCAAAATTTCTTGGTAAACAATACTATATTTTGAACCCTGAGTCTCTAAATTTCATTTCTTCTCACCAAAATTCTGAAAATCGTCTACATTTAAACATGTTTTCCTTGTCACCAAAGCAAAACCATGATCAAAATATTTTTCATGAGAGTCGGTCTTTGAAAAAAATCCCAAAACCAACCATGTCCAATGAAAAAACTGCTGATTATATAAATTGTGAAAAAATGATAAAAGTATCGATGATCAATATGATGGTCTGACACATAGTCTACCATATGAGAAATACGATCTATATACATGTCTTAAATGCAACAATATATTTGATATTTCTCAAAATTTTGATGTACATATGTCATCTCACTACAAGTATTATATGGATAAAAAAGGAGATTTTGAGACTTCGGACAAAAAATAAATAATTAAAAATTGTACGAGATATAATGGTGGAAATAGTGTCGATGAACCTACTCAACATTTTGAGATAGTTAAAGAAGAGATTATTTAGGATTTTCTTTCCTTGAGATTTCTTTTTAACCTAATGAATATTGTATTTTCTTTCTAGTATTTCATCATATTTGGATATGCGTATTGTAATTTCTATTTGCTCTAAATTTTAAAGTTATATCAGTTATGTGGTCTCTCTCTCACCCTCGTTGTTTTTAAAAATATATATCATGTTTAGATTAAGTCTCCCGTCTACATATATGATATATCCAACTAGTGTATATAATCTTAAAATTTCAATGCAAATTACTGCACTATAGTGAATTAGTGACTAACTTAAAAAAAAATTAAAATAATAGTCACAAATATTTTATTGGAATTAAATATATTTTACATGATGAACACCATTATATCAACAAATTAAAATATATGACAAAAGGTTAACAAATGTCATTTGACTAAATGTAAATATCTTAACATATAAAATTATTTTTGAGTCAAATCGTTATTGTCAAGTTAGGATTAATTAAATATAGGAATTATTGTTGATTCTTTGTACAGTTCATGGGCCATTTAAGTTTTAAGAAAAGCCCAAGTTAATTATCAAAACCCAACATAAAAGGCCAGAGTTTTCTGTTATTGCTTTTTAATACTATCCAAGAAGGAAAAATAAATTATGTTTTATTTTATTTTATTAAAAAGTAAACATAATCTGGTTTTGTAATGGAATCGATTGAATTGACATTTTAACTCTAGACTCTTTAACTAGTAAAGGAGCATCTACATTATATATTTTTAATGATTAAACGACACAAGTAGAAATGTAATCATATTGTAATTTTCCAAAAAGGAAGAAAATAAATAAAGTTGAAAAATATAAATATATGGGAAAGAGATGGAGAAAGATGACTTTGGGGCATGAATCAGATTATATTGTCTCCTTGGATCCTTTGGTCGTTCCCTACTTCGCTTCTTCATTCTTCAAAAATGGATCTTTTTTGTCTTATCATACAACTTTTCACCTTCTTTTAAATATAATATATAATTTATTATTGCAAAATTGGCTTTTTTAAATCCCGAAAGTTTTGAAACCGTATCTTTCAATCTCATAAAAGAGCAGTGCTAATTAATACCCAACACAAAAAAAACTCAAATAATTTAGGTAAACTTTTGACGAAGTGTATAATTACGAGTCAATATTAACAAATGTTAGTTAATTCAGCTGACAAGTGTTTGTCGAAGTGATATGTTCTTCACGTAAAATGCCTTTTTAAAATTATTAGGTTTTTCGCGCGGTAACTTTAAAAATTTGTTTGATAGTAGTTAAGTTAAAATATTATAGTAAGACTAAGAGTATACATTTTCTCAATACATGTGATTGGGATGGTAGGAAAATAGTTACTACTTTCAAAAACCTGATAAGACAATGGATTATCGCATATTCTTTCTTTTAAGGTAAGTTGACTATTCTGGACTTTGCTAAATGTCTTACAAGATTTTGGACTACTCTTTTGCTTGTTGGTTGCTAGCTTCAAATGCAAGCTAACAAGAACTGTGAGTTCTTTTTGGACTAGTCTTATTATGCTTGTTGGTTGCTAGATCCAAATGCAAGCTAATTCGAGCTAAGTAGAACTTTTGTATCGGTCAAACTCGAGTTACATCAATCTTTGATGCCTAGGGGTTAGGGTTTGTATAATTTTCTTAGGATTAGCTTGTCAATTTAAGTCATAAGTATATACAGTATAAAAAAATAGGTATCAACATTGACATCATACATGTGATGACGTTACAAAAATTATTTTAATTACATGTAATTTATTACAAGACTAGGCTAAACATGATTCTGTGCGATACTACGATATGTAATCAAAATTGTGAATTTTTTTCCAAAATATCTTTTCGATTTTTGAAAATATGTATTAACAAAAAAAATTGATCTAAATATATAGAAAGCAAGAAAGTATTTAGGAATAAAGACAAAAAAAAAAGTTCTAAAAAAGAAATGTATTTTGTGGTAAAAAATATAAAACAATTTAGACAGAATGTTGTTGTTTTGTATTTTAATTTAGCCGTTTAATTTCTCAACCTTTCAATTTCATAGGTGTTTGACTTGTATATGCCCACACATGGTTATGTCTTTAGTTTTTTTTTGGTACAAACTATCTTATTCCTATTAACTAAGATCGATATTTAATAAACTCTCAAGTCAAAATGGTTATATCACAATTCGGTATCTTGTTTATGATCGATACAGTATCATCATTCTACTGAAGAAGTAATCGAGAAAACGTATATATATGAAATCCTACATATAAATACGTTTTCTCGACTACCACCACTTCAGAAGAACGATGATGTGCAACTTTTCCTTCACCATTGCTATTGCCAACATCTCTGCAAATCAAGCCTTAGACGTCCACTTAACTAATTTGGGTTGCTTTTGAAAACGCAAAGTATATACATATCACACACATTCTGACCCGTCTAATGACATTCACGGTTCATTTGATCATTTAACTAAGGTAAGGTTTTAGTATGGGCAAAAAAAAGTAGGGATTCGTATAAATAACTTATATTGCAGCTGTCAACAAAAAAAAGATAATTAGTAAATGTAATGTCGGTATAAAGCATACTAAAGCAGAGAAATATTATACAATTTTATATACTCCAATATAAAAGTGTTTGCATATATATAGAAGCAGAAGAGACACAAACAGTTCTCATTTGGTAAATGCTCCATACTTTCTTCACTTCTCCAACAAAACACAAAAAACAAGAAAAGAAAAAAAAATGACGAAACGTTTCAAATTAAAGATTTCAAGAATCCTCTCATTCAAATCTTGCCGTTTAAAAGATCCTTCTTCTCTTCCTTTTAATCCTGTTTCTTCAAGTCTCCGACGTACTTCTCCACTGGTTAACTCCTCCGCCGACGTCACCACCGTGCCGCAACGTCGCCGTTCTTCTTTCAGACTACACGTTTTAACTGTGTTTGGCTGCGGACGCTCGTCCACGCCGTTGGATGTTGATCTGAGAAACTCACCGGTGTTATCTCCGCCGCAAACGCCGACGTTTCAGTGGGAAAGTGAAGGGAAGTGGCACGTGATTGCTCAAGTCACTGAAGAAGAATACGAAACGCCTCGTCGGAAAATATACAACGGTGGGTCGGAGAAAGATAATCGCCGGCGTTTAAAGAAGAAGGAGAAATCAAACTCTCGGCGGCGAGGGAGCATTTCCTCCGCCGAAGAAGAGACTGATAGAGAGAGTCTCTTACCATCTTCTACAAACCTCTCGCCGGAATATTCCTCTTCCGAGCTACCGCGTGTCACAAGACGTCCGAGACAACTTCTCAAGAAGGCGGTGATCGAGGAAGAAAGTGAATCATCATCACCGCCACCGTCTCCGGCGAGACTGTCTTCGTTTGTGCAGAGATTAATGCCGTGTACGATGGCGGCGGCGGTTATGGTGGAAGGAGTGGCGGTGGTGAAGAAATCGGAGGATCCATACGAAGATTTTAAAGGATCAATGATGGAGATGATAGTAGAGAAGAAGATGTTTGAAGTAGCTGAGCTTGAACAGCTTCTTAGTTGCTTCCTATCGCTAAACGCGAAACGCCACCACCGCGCGATTGTAAGAGCGTTTTCAGAGATTTGGGTTGCTTTGTTCTCCGGTGGTAGTGGTGGTGGTCGGAGATCGTCCTCCTTCTCGAGTGTTCGACTCTCAGACTACGATGAGTGTTAAAATAATAATGTTAAAAATTAAAATCCTCTGTTTATGATAATGTCTAACTAAATTCTACTAAATTTTTTTCACTTTTAGTGACGATGTAAATGTTAAATGTAAATTATGCGGCGGTGCAATTATTAAAACTGTAATCATTAAATGCGTAGGCTAATTAAAATATTGTATTTGTGCGATTTAGATTCTAATGCATAGATTGCATATATTCATAATCGTCAACACCAAACCCAAAAAAAGATGTTCATATTCACACGCAATAATTGCTTTTCAAAAATTTCACTTTTTTGGTTACTAAAGTTAAAGTTATGTATACAAAACTAGATTTTGACCCGCGGTATACCGCAGATTTATTTTTTCTAAATAAAATTTATATATTAAGTAAAATTCGTATAGTTGAATAATAGATTATGTATTTGAGTTAACGGTTATAATATGTATTTTTTTTAGAATTTTAGTTAGGATTACGGTTAAAATGTATAGTGTATCTAATAAAAGCATGATAAACTGTATTATGTAAAATTCGATTTTTTTTTAACCCGCGATATACCGCAGGACTATTTTTAAAAAAAAAATAAAAGTTTAATTTGTTTAATAAAATATGATTTAATGTTTTGTATTTTTTAAATGTACAACTCTTATATCTATATATATTTTTAGTGTATAAATACAATGTTTGATTTTTCTCGTATTACTATTGATCCAAATCCATCCTACAATCTAATCCCTTCCAGTGAAATAAAAAATATATAATGGATTTCACTCTTGGTATACCGTCTCGTATTACTATCGACCCAAACTCGTCCTACCATCTAACCCCGTTCAGTGAAATGAAACATATCTAATAAATTTTATCTGTGGTATACCGTCTCATATAACTATCGACCCAAACCCGTCCTACCATCTAACCCCGTTAAGTAAAATTAAACAGTATTTTGTTATTTTTTTAATATAAAAGATATATAATTCAAATCAGTTTAAAAGTTTTCTTTTGAAATATTTATTTAATTGCTATAAATTTCAAATATTATAACATTTTAAACCCGTCATACCATCTAATCTCGTTATGTGATATTAAACATTTTTTTTTAATAATACTTTTATTAAAAGATTTCTAATTTAAATCAATTTAAAATTTTTTTTTCAGATGGTTATTTAATTTGTATAGATTTCACATATTAGAAATATTCTAAACGTTTTTCTGTTAAATATTCTAAATGTTTATTTAACTTTAAAGAATTATAATATTTACCTTTTAATAAAGTATAGACGTATAATATTAATAATGTCCTAAGATTTCTCCTTTTTTTAGTAATTAGAATTGATGGAGATTTATATTAGATAAAGAAATGTTTGTGATTAGGAATATTAAATAATCAATAACAATTAATGCGTATATGAAATCACTCTGGTATTTCATTCCGTATTAATATCGATCCAAACCCGTCATATCATATAAACTTGTAAAGAAATATAAATCAATACATATAACCTATTGTTTATAAAAAGAAAATCAACCCACATGAATTATTCTTGATCATATTCTGTTGTTGATAATTTTGTGACGGTCTCATGTGTACGTAATTGTTTTACACAACTTTTTGAGTTAGAAACAATAATTTTTTGGTATGAAATAAAGAAACAATTATTTGTTACTTGTTAAATCAATATTAATTTTAATTGGTTCCAAATATTGAGGGATTTTTTAAAAAACGTTCTATGTTTTGAGTTTGAATAATCATTTTAAATAACGTATTAAATGTGATAAATAAGGGATTTTGTTGTAATTAACAGAAATATGAGAAAATCTCGAAATATCTTTTTTCTTTGAAAATAGCAAATTTCGGAATATCTTTCCATTACTCGATTTTTTCATTAAACTATTTTCATTAATATTTTTGTTTTACATATTCATAAATGAGATCACATCACATTACTCTTCCTGCAATATTAATTCACGCTTAAAAAAAAAAGATCAAATCAAAAGAGGATTGCTACAAAATACTATTTTCTTGGAAAAATATAAACAAAAATATACATAAAAAAGTATTAAAAAACATTAAACCTGAAATACGTTAAATAAAATAAATAAATTATACATATGTGATTGTTAAGCATATAAAATGTTTTGAAATTAGAAAAATTTCACTTATCAACCAAAATCTTAAACCCCTATCCAATTTATTTACCGTATTGATAGCTTACATTTGAAGACAAATCAACGTTTGGAAAGTTTTAGTTTTTAGTTGCTATAGTGTGTTTAACAATGAGATGAGAAGCAATGGTAAAGATTATATATAGGCGTCATCCATTAGGTCATAAATCTTTTGGTGGTTAAGTAAAATATACTTGACACTTACTAAATGGAGCAAAATATATTGAATCGGATTTTATTTGGAATATGCTACCATAATGATTATACCAGTAATTAATATTTTCTATAAATTCGTTAATAACAATATTTTCTGTGGAAAAATCACGGAATGGAATATTTGTGAGTTAGTAATTGTAATCACATTAAATATTTGGTTGTTTGGAAAGATTTGCTGCGAAAATTATGGAAATAGATTTGTACATTCGTTTGTTAATTTATTTTATTTTAAAAAGTAAAATCTTAAATATTAATACCAATGGCAGCTACTGTAAATAAATTCCAACTCCACGATTTATTTCACAAAGTGACTACAAAAATGTATACGTAGATAGTTTGAACCAACCCAAGAAATGTAGTAGAACTGTGGGTTTCACAATTTACACCAATACAAGATGGCTTATTGGCTTAGATAGGAACAGATGTTCACTTTTACGATATCTAAATGCTTAGTAGATGACACTTGGGCGGTCGATGTGGACTATTTCGAGTCAGCAAACGAAGTGACAAATGATTGAAATCGATAAGAGACAAAAAGTTTAATTAAAATTGAATATTTGTCCTTTACTTTTCTCAGACAACAAAACATATACAGAGATGCGTCTCTCTCTATCTTCAGTGTTTTTAGGGTTTTTAAGACTGAAGCTGAATTCACAAGATGAAATGGTCAGAGAGACTATTGAAGTTTGGAGAATGGGTCCATAACTTGAAAAACAAGCCACCTCTGTTCCATCACTGATTACTCCTCTGTCTTTTTCTTGTTTAGAGTAAAAAGCAACCTCAAAGGTCAGAAGTAAAATTATTGAGATTTTACAGCACAGTTTTGGTAAATATTAAAGCACACGGCATCAGAGATTCTGCAACACAAACAAGAAATAACATCACTAAAAACCAGACACACATTGGCACTAATTTCTACGCTCTCTCTCTCTCTAAACCGAAGATAAGAGATTCTCTGCAGACAAGACAATATAGAATATTAATTGTGATCTCTCTCTCACCCTCTCTCTTTCTCTTTCTCTCTCTCCCTATTAGGTTTCATTGAATCTAAAACGGAAAATCCTCGGGATTACTTGCCAGTAAAGAAAGGGTTTACATATAGTTGAATTGGTCCGAAACTGAGGCGATGATTATTATCAACCTTGGTGTGGTGGTGGTGGAGGCATAGACATGTGATGGTGTTGGTATGGTGGTTGTTGTTGTTGTGGTGGTCCACCTTGCTGCTGCATGTGTTGCGGTGGCCATCCTCCATGTTGGTGCATTCCCATGGCTTGAGGTGGTGGCGGCGGCCTCGGACCACCGAAACCTTGTTGGTGATTTAGAAACTGAGGAGGTGGTGGCGGAGGCATACCCTGAGGTGGACGGAATTGCATGGGTGGTGGGACCATGCTGTGTTGTTGTGGCTGAGATGGCCAGGATGGTGGCTGAGTTTGATATACTTGTGGAGGAGGTGGTGGTGGTTGACGGGGAGCGGGAATCGGGACAGGTTGCATGCTGCCGTTAGCAAACGGACGTGGTAGACCATTAACTTGAGGAGCACTGGATGGAGGGCCCATTGCGAATAGCGTATGGGGTCTGCTTTTCTGGGCAGTTGGATTTGTGGCTGCCAAAAGCCTCTCTGTAATTCACAACAGTAATGTGTTATTGATCCAATGGTGGAGAGAAACTGAATCCATAAGTTAAGAAAAGAGAAAGAGTATGTAGAGCCTAACCTGCTGGAGTACCATGGCGCTCTCCTTTGGTGTCTTTCTTGTATGCGTAAGAGACTGTGATTTGACGATTACTGAGATATTGTCCAGTCATTGACTGCAATAGTCAGACAAAGATCAGAGGAATATACTACCATTGGATTAGGTAATCGGAGAAGTTAAATGTGTGAAATATATTGGGCTCCTTTTCGTAAGCAAGTTCATAGAACTGAGAGTTATGAAAGAAGCAGATAATTACCTCAATAGCAGCATCAGATGCTTCAAAGGAGTCATAGCTGATGAAACCAAAACCTCGTGAGTTTCCAGTATCGGGATCTCTCATTATCTGAAATGAAAAGTTTCTAACATTTATTCTCCACAGTGGAATACCGATGAATCCTAATTTACTATCGAATCGGTGACAGGAGACAGATAAAGAGATCAAGAATCATGAACTACAATCTAATGAAATAAAAAATACTACCTTAGGATTAGAAGCAATCACACCAAATGCACTGAAAGTATCATACAAGAGCTTCTCATCCACATCCTATAAAAGAAAACAAAACCTGGTCAGCTAAGAGATTAAATGACCTTTGTAGAGTATCAAAATCAGAGTCTACCACAAAAGATACTTACAGGGTCAAGGTTTCCAATGAAAAGGTTAGCACCAACATCCAGGCTCTTCTTATCTTGAGATGCCTAATACAAATTTAACCAGCAAACAAAATGTTAGCAAACTCATAGAAGATAGATTAAACAAGTCTCAGCATCAAAACTCACAAAACCCATCCGCTCGATACTAAACAATGTAAGTTACAGAAACAATTCGATACCTTGTTAACACGTATAGGCTTCCCGTGGAGCTTAATCATGTTAAGAACCTTAATCGCCTGCACAGAAACATCGAAATCTCTTCAACATTGTACACAAAAAAAAGTCTATTAACTTCTCACAGTAAGTGAAAAAGAGCAACACTTACATAATCAGCATCTTCCTCACTACGATATTCAATGAATCCATAGTTCTGATGAAGATTTGTCACTCTATCTTTCGGTACATAGACATTAACTGATACAGGCCAAGAACAATATCATTGTTCCACTAATCAAAAGCCATTAGCTATTGAAGAAACTTAAGGAGATATAGATATGAACTTACCAACAGGTCCAGCTTGAACGAACAATTCCCAAAGCAATTCTTCAGAAAGCTGAGATTCAAACAGGAAATTTAAATCAATTTCACCAACTCACAGAGGAAGATGAGAAAATCCAGAATCATTTCACGAAACCTAAAAGTTAAAAAACCTGAGCATCGAGACCACCGACGTAAACAGTGGCGTCTTGGTTCCTCTCAGCGGAGTGTTGGCCGAGAAGATTAGCTCCAACACCAGGAGCGATTCGAGTCGTCATTTTCTTCTTCTTCTTCTTCTCCTTGTTTCGTTACTCCGTCGCCGATTAAGAGAAATCTGAGATTTTCAATTTCGTCACTTCTGGCGATTTTTCTAGAAGTTAGAACGGACGGTGAAGAAAGAGGGGTTTATTTAGAGTGGTGCCGTCTCTAATGGGCCTATAAGCCCATTAAGCTCTTTTATATCCATTAAGATATTTAGCCTATTTAGAGTCTAGAGATTTTGAGTTTTTTTTACTAATCATTTTGGGAATTGGTTTTACAAATAACTGTAAACCTAAATTGTTAAACGATATGAAATTTTCACAATTCAGACTATAGTTCAGATGATCTGGGGGAAAAGAACAAAAAAATACGGTTAACTTTCAACGCAAGCGTAGTAATTGGCTCAAAGCATAGACAAGTAAATTGGGAATCGTTTGTCTTCTACACGCTAGATCACAGTTTCCACAAGCCATAATATTAGCTGAAGCAAGCAAGCACAAACAAAAATAAGATCTTCTAAGCAACTTCTTGAGCTTTATACATCATCCTCTCTTTCTTGATCTAACACTTCTCTAGTTTGAGAAGAAGATGAAACAGCAGCTGCATTACCCTTTGAATACAATCCCAGCTTCTCCTCTAGTTTCTTCCACTCGGTCACCAAACGCGGAGGGAATTTCTTCTTCACGATCCTGGCCACTCCTCTTGCATCTTCCATTCTGTTATTCTTCACCAATCCTTCAGTCAAATGCTTACAAGTTTTGAAATCCGGAATCTTGTGCACTATCGCGCTCTTCTTAAACACCGTTAAACCTTGATCATACAACCCGTTTATACACAGATGAAATATCAATGTCCTGAACGTCGCTGCGTTTGGTTGCTCAAGCCCTTCATACACTTTCTTGGCTTCACTCATCATTCCTTTCACGCAGTACGCAGTCATAAGATAGTTATAGCTAACAGTATCAGGTTTCAATCCTACACTACTCATTTCTTCCATCAATTCCTTAACTCTCTCGGGACTTTCCTTCGCAGCATTCATAAGTCTAACATTATAAACTGTGTTATCCAAGTCACAACCTTTGTTCACCATCTCAATCCACAAGCTCTCCGCTTCATCGACTAAACCATTCTTATACAAAGATCCTAAAATGGTAGTGAAAGCAATGATAGTAACTTCCACACCTTTAACCTCCATATCTCTCATAATCTCCATAGCTTTTTCAGGCTTACCAGAGTCACAATACGACTTAATCAACATACCGTAAGAGATTTTATCAGGAGTGATATTATTATACCTCTGAGGAAATTCGTCGAACAGTTGGGGGACTCTTTCAAACAAATCAGAATGAAGACAAGCAGCGAGTAAGGCATTGAAGGAAACAACGGTTCTGGGTGTGCCAAGCTTATCCATCTCCTCGAACATCTTCATAGCATGATCAAACATTGAAGCTCGTCCATAAGATCTGATAAGTGTAGAGAGAAAAGTCTCTGTTTTGATCTTTGGGTTGTTTTTGTGAGACTCAATTAGAGCTTCTATGTCGGAGAAGCGTTGAGATTTAGCGAGACGTTGGACTGTAAGCTCCATTGCGTAACGAGAGGAGAGTGGAGATGTGGAATTGTTGGAGACGGATTTGTAAATCGCTAAGGCTTTGTCTGGATCTTGTACTTTGCGGAGTTTGGATTTAGCTTTGGACATAGTGATTGCGCCGGGGTAAGCAGTGGTTTGAGAATCTATACCGGTGGCGGTGGAGAAGCGGCGGAGGAAACGGAGATAGAGGCGAGATGACGTCATTGGAAGCGTCGAATCGTCGACCACGCGGGGTAGTGCAAATGTCTTTACTCTTTAGGGTTTAAGAGTTTAGTAGAAGAAATAGGTTTTGCAAAATGATTCCACATTAACACCTTACTAACGTGACTAGAGTTGTCAAGCGGGGCCGCTAGCCCGCGGGCTTTGTCCAAGTAGCCCATGGCGGAACGGGCTTGGACGTTGATTTTTTTGTCCACAAATTAGCGGGTCTCGCGGGCAGGCCCATTACGGACTGCGGATTATAGCGGACAAGCCCGTTGCGGACAAGCCCGTTGCGGACTGCGGGTATGCGGGTAGCCCACGAAAGAAAAACCAACTCTTTTAAAACCCTTCATTTCTCATAGAGGCTTTCAAACTTTTTCTCTCTATTAGAGTTTCTTGTGCAGTTCAAACCCTAAAAGTAGTAGTTCACGCTCAATTGCTTAACAAGGAAACTGAAAAGTCATTCTCTATCTCTTCAAGTTTCTTTTTTACGATCATTGAAGCTTCTTAGATTCAGATTTCAG
>Ga0041059_1002360_pt1 | contig 14178 bp, 7 predicted proteins | sample AraColnosormetaG_FD_56232 | JGI IMG/M metagenome (GOLD analysis project Ga0041059, IMG submission 56232) | Arabidopsis roots microbial communities from North Carolina, USA - Col MF nosort | ecosystem: Host-associated > Plants > Roots > Unclassified | place: USA: North Carolina | collected 2013-09-02
AAGTTTTTTTTTTTTTGGCAAACTGGAAACCAGTAAAGTTAGAAAAACATTCTGGTTTAAAATCGGTTTATATGTCAAATGTGGATATTTAGAGAAAGAGAGATGTTCTATTCACTTTGAATTTTGATACCCTTCTCCAGATAATACTAGTTAATAATACCTAAGGACAGACTTTTGTTTTTCTTTAATGTAATCTTTCATAAGGAATGATAAGGGACGTAACCCAACAAACCCGTGACGTTGGCCACAGCATCGTTACACCTTGTTAACAGCTCCATCATCTGCAGGGAGATGTCCACCTTAAGCTGTGACGGGTCTAGTGGTGGCTCGACGTGGTCCACTTGGTTATTTACAGGCTTTGGTTCTGAGTCTTGTGAAGAGAGAGGAAGAATCGAAACCGAAAATGGTGACTCTGTTTCTTTCTCACCCAACATGAATTTCACTCGTACTGTTCTGTGGTTACCATTACGGTTATTGCCTGGTTTTTTCAAACAAGACTTGAGCTGGATGTTTGGTTGGTGAACCGGCGGTGCTTGCTCTAGTAGCTGGTTCAATGGTTTAGTGATGGGTTTGTCTGTCTTGGGCCTCTTGGCTTTCTTCAGTTCATGATCTCCGGATGCAGAAGAAGCTTTCATGTCACGGAGAAAGTATGTCACATTCACATTGCCAAAGAGAGATTTGCTTCCTGATACATATCTTAAGGCAGTCTGCGCATCGAGTTTATACAGGAAGCCAACACGGCAGATCGAGGATTTCCAGGAAACTCTGATGGCTGATTGATCCAACTGTCCAAAGCGTCCAAACCTCGCCTTAAGCAGATCAATGGAAGGGAGAGATTCACCAGGAGGAAACATCATGACCAGCATTGTTGGCTCAACTACCATTGCAGATGGACCCGTCTTCTTTTCTTGTTGAACTATAGCTGGTTTGGCATTGATGGGAACTCGACATTGGTCTCTTACTGGATTTAAAGGTGCAAGACTTGATCTCTTTGTTGCATCTTGGTTTGTTTTCTTGTCAGAAGCCAGTGGTTTGAACTGAATGGTTTTCTTTAGCTTCTTAGTTGATGGGACATCTTGTTGACTGTCAGACGATATGCGGTTTCTCCCAGCCTTTGATTGTTCATTAGCTCTGCACAAAGTCTTTGCAGATTTTGACAGTTTTGTTGCGGAAGGAGATGTGGCCAAGCTTTTCTGGTAAACATGTGATCGGAAATGAAAAAAGAACTGCCTTATAACTCTAAAAGAACTTCTATCTGAGGATCCAAAGAGAGGGTCAAGCGAGAGAGCTAGCAAATTACTCAACAGCTGCAGACCATCAAGTTTCACTATCAACATATTGGAGCGTCTCTTTGCTGAATCTACTTGTGACGATTTCTTGGCCCAAGCTTCTCCAGAAGATAACGCTTTCCTCTTATCTGGAGTGTCACGGTTCAGCTCTGACACATACTCTTTCTTCTTTTTCTTTGGTTCTGGAGGACAATTCTCAGATTTCATTTCGCCAGAAGACCGTTTCACGACATTGCCTTTCTTGATCCCAACTCCTGCAGAAAATTTCCCACCACTAAAAAGCTTGAGAGAGCTTTTGTTAGATCTAGAATTTGTTCCAGTCTCATCTTGTTTAAGGCTTTTCATTGGTTCAAATTTCTCCTGATCTGGAAATAGAGTTGCTTTTTCTCCCATTCTCACATCTGACTCTTGAGCTAAACCCTTGTCATCATCACGAGAGAGCTTTGAAACAGAGGATTTCTTTCCAGGAATATTACCACTTGAAGAGGTGAAGTTCATGCTGACAAGCCCAGTCTGCTCATGTTTCCTGGGAGTTTGGAGACATGGAGTCCTTCTCTGGAGTAGACGATCCCAAGCTGAAGATCCGTTGATGCCCTGAAACTGAGAAGATTCTTGGACCTGGCCAAATTGAACTGTCATATCACCAGCTTCTTCTCTTCTTTTTGGAAGATATTTGTCTTGTTTAGTAGAATCCTTTACATTCATAGCTTTTGTGTAGCTCTTTGGGTTGCCCAGAGTTTCTGCACTGACCAATGAGCCACTCAAGGGGACTGTAAACACAAGCAATGCATGAGGAAATATGAAATCTATTCCAACCACCCAACACAATGAGATTTCACAATCCAGAATTTAAGATCAAAGATATGCCATATCCTTTTGAGGCATTCTAAGAATACAACTTCATAGCTATAAATCCTACAATAACAACCTTAAGAAAAGCATTTTTGATGTCGAAGGATACCCAAACCACAAAACTCTCGAATGTAGCCTATATGGCTCGAGAAACAGAAAAACAAACTCAACGAGATCACCAATTTATAGAGTACCGTATCTCTGTGATACATAGGAGAAAGATCTAATAAAACTCCATAAAATTCGATTTTGGAAGCAGAAATATTACAAATGTATTCAAAACAATGCCAGGATCGCTGAAAGGTGAATCTACCTCGAAGGGGTGCTCTATTAAGTGGTTCATGTGTCTTCATTAAACAGTATACAGATCTTGCCCTGAAAGCTTGTTCATATGTTTCATCAAACTCCTCAAACACTGCTCTACGGAATGCACAAACCGCTACTTTCTTCTGGAAAGACTTTAAGCTGTCTGTATCACACTCTTGAGGTGCTAATGCACACCGCTTCACAAAAGCTAGAGTTTGCACAGATGAAAAACTATCCCTAGCTTTCTGAATCTGCTTAGAAGAGTAAATAGCTTGGACCTCGTAATCAGGCACGTCTACAGCAAAGTAACCTTGAGCATTAATAGGCCTAAAGTTATACTGATTCCGACATTTACAAGTCAAGCCAAGAGCTGACCTTCTACCTACTTCATTCATAGCTTCTTCCACAGCTTTTGCAAAGTGATCCGAACTAGTTTGCTGTGATTTCTCCTTCACATGAGGTTCAAAAGGGATAAGCTCAGCAGGATCGAACCATCCATAACTATTATCCCCAAAGAAAGCAACCAGAACGTAACCCATCTTCTTCACACGACGAACAGAGGGAGACGCAAAAGCTTCATTGAATATTTGACCTGGCCACCATGGATGTGACTTTACCTTTCCCCAAACCATATCTCCCACTTCAAAACCATAGCTCAATGCCTTCGAATTTCTAGAACCCATTTTCTCCCTCGCAACATAATCGTCAAATTCGGATAAGAAAGATTTGTAGTCCGGAACTCGCCTTTTCTCCATTTTCTTCTCACCAGATTCGTTGCAGAGCTCATAAAATCGGTGATCAGAGTCTCTAATCTCTCTTTTCATTTCACAAAATCTAGGTTCCGTTTCACTGTTAGACACTCGAGAACCTAAATCGACATTTCCATTTCCATCACTTCCAGTGTCTGCAGCAACCGAATCAAGCTCCATAAGGAAAGCTTCGGCCTGATCAATCATTTCAAATTTCCCGGAGCCATTGCCAGAAAAAGTAACGAAACTATCACCAAAAACCCTAGGATTCACATTCACCTCAGCCGAATTCATTTCTCTCTAACCACACTTGAACCCTCGGTGTTAAAGAGCTTTCATAACAATGAAACCCTAGAAACAACTCGAAGCCAGAAGATGCGTAACTTTGTTTAAATCCTGAGATTGTTTGCTGGAAGAGAAAATTTAAGAAATTTCATGAGAGTAAAGCTGGAGAAGATGACAAAAGCATCACTTGGTGAGAAGGACATTTTGGTAACTTCTCAGCGTCATAAATGGTGATGGTGAACGGTCGAACTTCCCATCCAGTAATAGGTTGCCACGTCATGGGACAAAAAAACGTGATCTTTTTATTTTATTTTATTTTGCTGCCTAAAACGTGATTTTTTGTCCACTTACGAAGTGAGGTAAATTTAATTTAATTTTTAATGCAAACGAAGACTAAAGAGTGAAGAGAGTAAGAGACTCGTAAATATAAGAAAATTATGATTGCTGATCGTAAACTGATTTAGTTTTCATAATTTTGTCAGACACTCCCAAAACAAATATTTCAAAAAAGTTAACGAATATTCTGGTGAATCACTTGTATAACAGAGAACAAAGCTAAACATCGGTAGTAATCAAAGCTCGCTAAAAAAATATCTTATTGGAAGAAGAAACAATGCGAGAGACTCAGACAAAAAAAACTATATATATTTCTTTACTGAAAGCAAATATCGTCCGGAGGAAAATGGCATTACCGGACCAAAAATGATCAAGGCGAATCATCATCTTTTTCCTGAGGGCTTCCAGCGAGCCAGCCCCATACGCCACCCGAGCCCTGTCGTTTAGCGTTCATTGCAGCTTGTTCTGAGGCAGCCTTTTGACGTTGCAGGAGTTCGAGTTCCTTCTGTAGTGTTTCCAATGTTTGAAGCTTTTGTCTTAGCTCTGCAACATCAACCTGCAGATTCGGAGAAAGTGACCCAATTAGATTTGCTTTGTTTTTGTTCTTATGACGTGATGAAGCTTATCAATAAATGACAGAGAAGATATGTGATAGATCCAGTGGTTACAATGGATGAATGTTCTAATCAAGATTCCTATTCATCCTGGAATATGAGTATATGTAGTCATTAAATCACGGGTTTCACGAGATTCCAAATTCTGTAGGTTATGGTACAAAAGAGATGTGGCTACGGTTTAGTACCTCCAGTTTGAAACACCTTGATTGTTCGGCTGCAAGTTGGCCACGAACAGATTGAAGTTCCTACAAAATGTCAGTACAAAGTTAGGTATATCATATTCGAGGAAAAATTCCGAGATTTCAGATGTTAAATGTGAATGCAATTGGAAGACTGCTGCAACCAGTCTTTATGAACGATTGGTTCACCAATTTATTCATGTCGGCTTCTGTTTTAAGAAGGTGATAATATTAGTACCTTGTACAAATCTGTGTTTCGTAATTCTGCTTCTCCTAACTCTTGCCTTAGTTGGAGAGTCTGCATCCTCTCTTTGTTCAGTGATGCCTCCAGCTCTTCCTTCTCAGATTTAATAGTCGCAATAATGCGTTCGCTGTTTCCTTCAACCTGGGGATTAATCACCCAAAACATAATAAGAGTGCGAGAAGGTGATGATCCGGACTGGAGTAACTATATTCTGTGTCGACACAATCACTACCACAGCATATATGCATAAGATGCTTCAATTCTCTCAAACAAATCAAAAGGTGGTGCTATGCAAAATATATTAAGGAGGGAAATTTGACAAGAAGATACCTTTGATCCAGGGTTAACATTGTCCATGACAATTTCCCGTACCCTGCCTTCTTGGCTCACCTCAACCTCAGACTCAATGTCTCTGGTTGTGGCATTATTAACAGCAGAAAGACTACCTGGCAAAGGCGCTTCCAGAGTCTTTGTTTGCAATGTTGATTTGTGGCTTGGTTTAAGAAGATTAATCTAATGCCAGATAAGAATTAGAAGCAGAACTAAATGAAAAATTAAGAGAAATGAACTTATGGGTTCAGATCACAGTCCCTACTTCGTTATTGTAACGTCCATTGTATCCACCAAAAGCGACTAGTACATCTTCACCATTGTATGAACTCACCACTAAACTTAATCCCTGTCAGTAGCAAAGGAAAGGACGATGGAAATGAAATAAGCATGACTTGACTTTTTTCGAAGTCTTGAAAAGGCTTCTACCGTGTTTATTTGTATAGCTATCTGGGAATTAATATGGATAAAGTCTGTTTATTTAAGTACCTCGCTAGCAAGAGGTACACGTCCTTGAACTGAAGCAACGACCGACCATGCAAGAGTTGACATGTTTAGTACAACACTCTCCGATGCCCCTGCAGTAATTTGTCACAAAATTAGTCACCCCACACACACAAAAAAAAAAACCCAAGCAAATATCTTTTGTTCTAGGGGGTGATAAACAGAACGGTTGGGAAGAGAAAATTTCCAAGGGAAAAGTGCATTAACATACCACTCTTGTTATCACCGCCACCAACAATAAACCAGTTCTCCCCAATTGTCACGCCAGCATGTCCAGCTCTTGGAGTTGGTGCATCACCTTGCTGTGCTGGTCTTGACCACTCCATCTATATGTGACAATTATATCAGAGGCTGACAAAGCATGTTTGAGAGCAGCTGAAAGAATAGACTCTTAGCTTAACTTACAGTTTGCAAATCAAGGACATGCAGGTCATCGAAACAGGTTGCATGTGAGCCGCCACCAAAGATAAGAAGGAACCGTTCTGCATGCACTGCAGCAGCATGATCAGACCTCGGAGATGGAGATACACCCCTGCAATTTGACACCAATTTAAATCCTGAATTGCTAATCTTTCAATAACGACTAAGATACTAAAGGAGATAGGAGGTCGATTTCTAACATATTCATATTCTGGTTATATATCTAATCTTAAATGGGTTTGACTTCTTCGAAAGAGAACAAAATGCAGAAACATCATAAAATCTTACACGGCATCTATCTCATCCCAGGTCATCGTGTCTAGGTCAAGTATATGCAAATCGTTCAGAAGTGATCTCTTTGCATCTTGCCCGCCAAATATCACCAAGGTTTTACCCACCATTGTAACTGACTGGCCTCCACGTGAAACCTAAAAGCAAGAGATAATTATAAGAAAGTCTAAATTTAAGTAACCAAAATGCATATTTGACTTCCAAATTAGCAAGGAGAAATTCTGGATTTAGATGCACCTTAACCCTGAAGATATTATGGGAGGGTAAGGAAAGAAAACAACTTTTATTTTTTTGTCTTTTGACGGCCAAATTTTTTTTTGTATAAAACTGTAATATTTTCATACAAAGGTGACAGGAAAGCAAATGAGACAACATGAGAGAAGTGAAGATATACCGGTGGTTTTCCATATGTCTTTAACATTGACCATGTAATGGTATGGGGATCAAAGACCTTCACTGTGACAGGAAACAGTAGAAAGTGATATGTAATCATTGAGATTCCAGAAAAATCTTATAAATATGTGCAAATTATCGTCTTCAAAGGTATATAAACGCTAACCTTGCATAGATTCTGAGGGATCCTTTGTGTGACCACCGATAGACAGCAGCTTGTTGTCCCATGCTATCTACAAAACAAGCAAAGAAGGTAAGTGAATAATGTATAGCTAGAGTCTTCTTTATTACAAACTAATATAGCAAGTGACTTTCATGAAGAGAATACTTTGCTTTAGCTGAAACCCCTCTCCTGAATATTTCTGGGCAGGAAAGCAAAACGATAATAACAAAAACAAAACGAAAAAGTTAATAAACTTACCAAAGAATGACCAGCACAAGGAGCTAACAATGTCGGAGTTGATGTTTCCTGAGATTCTGTTGCAACCTTGGTTTCAACTCTTGACCAAGTCCAACTTTTTAAATCTAGAACCTGTATACATTCCACAGAAGCTTTGCTTAGGAACTGTCACCGGGACTGGTATTGTCAAGCTAGGAGCTGAATATCTCAATTACATTAGGAGCTTATGCTTATAAACCATAGAGGTTGCTTACATGAAGATCACCAAGGTAACGGCCATTGTGATTTCCACCATATATATACATCTTATCTTGAATAACTGCTGCGCCATGCTGAAAAAAATATAATAAACAAGACTTAGAAAAATACAGAAGATACATGAATGACATAACCTTTTACTTATTCTTCAAAAGAGAGAGAAAAAATAAATTACCTCGTAACGAGCTTTTGGACGCTGACCTGATGTTTGGGGTGCAGTCCACTGGTTATATACAGAAACAGTATTTGAGTCTTCTGAGACTACATCTTTATCTTGGGTTTCAGCCAAACGTCCATTCTCCGTAGAAATTGTTTTTGTCTCACTAAATGTGCTCCCATTCTCAACAACAGGCTCATCTTTTGCTCTCTGCTACAAAGATGAATGCACTAAAAAACTCAAATAATTTTCTTCAATCAAGCAAAAGATATGTGTAATAGTTCCCATGGTTTGGACATCGAATCCCATGGGATACCAAAACTTACATTAATTTGGACATCTACAACAGGATCTGGAATATCATTAGATGCCCTCGAATACCAACCAGGATCATCTTCCTGATAAAAATTGAGCAATAGAGAAGAAAGCAAGGTTATGCTCCAGTTAAGTCTTTAAAAAAAAAAAAAAAATAGACCTCTTTGTCGGTTACCTCCAGAATTTTCACAAAGAGACGCATTGCCTCAATGGAGGGCATGGTTCCGAGCCCCTGCCAACTAAGTAAATATGAAATGCTTCAGAACAGTAGCATGTGTATCTTTCAGGAAAGGAACGAGGACAACTTTAAAGTCTTATTTTCCTTTAAAAAGGATCGTAAGCATTAACAACCTCAGTAATGTAGACCAAAAGGTCCAAAACATAGGTAAGCACTTAGTTTTTTTCCCCAGGGATGCACATTCAAATCCTGCATTTCTATTTTCCTCTAGTAGCTTACACTAAAGTACTCCTTTCCCGTTTCCCTAATGCATTTGGATTCTTACGCTCTAGTAATTGATGAAATCTAAGACATCTCCTATTAATATCTACCATGAAGCATATTCCTACAAGTATGATTCACAAACGCAAGAATAGAAATAAAAGAACCAGTGATAAATGCATAAATGTTAATCGTAGATAAGTATGGGCAAAACACAGCACCCAATCTAACCTTTTCCATTTGCTTTGCTCCACTGGTCTCCAGGCACTAGGTTTCGGAGTGTTGCATGGTCCTACAGTAGCCTGTTTCAATGTTAAATCCAAGAGATCATCAGCACTGAGCCTATCTATCCCAGGGATAAAAACTAGTAGACTCGACATTATAATTAGTACAAGAGAACGTTTCTCTCTATGTTAAGGAACAGCCAGTTTCACCCCCTCGTAAGAAATTCATCTACGACTATACTAATCAAGTTATAGAATCAATGTAGATCCAAGTAAACTACGACTGACGGACCAACGCTCCCTGAGATCTAATAAAATAAAACTGTTTCAATCATGTTTCCAATCAAATCGTGATGAGATCTCGGGTAACATTTTACTGAGCATTTCGAATATACTAACCAGGATCGAAAATAACGATCAAGCACAGCTAATCAGACAAGTAAAGTGCGTCATTTCTAAAATCCGATAAGAATTCGGCGAGAGGAATATGAATCGGTGACTAAAACAAAGAAATCAACACCCAAACGACCAGATCTCGTGAAATTCAAAAGCAAAATCCACAATCGTGAGATCAACAATGGAAGAGATCAGAAATGGAAGTTGCTGACCTGCTGGTATAGCGCATAGAGAAGTAGTGCAGTATCATCGGGGAATTTCGAGATGACGTTTTTCGCCGACGAATCAGATCCGTCGAGACCGACATAAGATGCAGCAGCGTAGAACCTCTCCGGGTAAGCGGGACCAGAGGTTGCCCTAGGCATAGCCATTTGTCTCTCTCTCTGACTACGACCGCGGATTTGATCGGAGATGGAGAAGCCAATGAGCAGAGATAGGCGTTTTCTAGTTTCGTTTGTTCAAAGATACAAACTTATGATTACTTTAAATTATTTTCATTAATATAGAAACATATTCTCAAAATTTAATATTTAATTGATCAAAAATTATAGTAATTGCTTGGTGCAGTGTTTATATAGCGAGCGGCACGATCAAGAAGACATGATTATGCTCGAAACTTTTCTCTTTTTATTGTCACTTCGTATTTTTGACCTTAATCATCGTAATCAACTCAATAGTGTGAATTAATTAAGAAAAACAAAGAGACCCTATCAATATGAAGAAAAAATAAGCTTTGCTTTGTAGTATCTTGTTTCTTTTTGGGTTTTTACAATTTGTTTTCCGATCCTTTACATTCAAGAAATTATATTGAACGATTTCGCAGTAGTGTAAATTTCCGATTTCACCTCTGACCAAGCTGACTCTGGCGCTTGAGCGTTCAGTGTATAAAGCCGGCCACTGTGAGCGCAACAAACGGCTACATTATGCCGCCGGAAAAGAGGTGATTCGACTTTAAACTCCAACTCGTAGTACTTCAAGTTTCTCTCTGAATCTTGTCTGATACTTGATTCTAGCAAAGTTCCTTTCAAATCTGCTCGTTGACCAGATCCTGTCACTGTTCTTACTATTGCCTCTCCTACTTCTTTTGGCCCTCCAAACGCTTCGATTCTATATCGTAAACAATAAACACTTTCATAAAACAGATTCCGCTTCTTGAAATAAAATGACAATTGCTCGTCAAGAAAACATTGATGCTTATTGGCAAAAGAAAAAAAAAAACATTGATGCTCATCGATCTAGGTCACTTTATGATCTTAACAATCATAGCGAATCGGGTGTCTGCACTAACTTCTGTGATAGATTCAAAGTAGTAAAGAGAATCATGTACTTACATTGAGATATATTGTTTCACTTCAAACATGTACTAAATGTAATAAACAATCTTGAAAATTACAACTTTGAAACTAGTTGTTAGACCACTAAAATAATCGATCTAGTCTTACAATTTTTTCTCATGATCAATTAGATTTGTTTGCAAGATCTAGTAAACCATATCACTTAGTCGTTACCAGTTACCACAGAACAATCAAATGTTTCTACTATAAGAATGATGTTTTTTTTTTTTAATGACACGTCAGCTCTAGGGCGATTTTCTTGGCGACTAGGGTTTTCATTCTTTTTCAGCAAGCTAGGGTTTCAGCGGCGGCTTGCCGTCGGTTTCTCATGTCCGACCAGGTTTTACCAGTCTCTTCTGAGGCAGGAACAGTTGGTTCTCCATCTGGATCTGTCCAGCAAAAGTCCTATGCAGCAGTAGTTACTAAACGGCCTTCTCTGAAAAAAGATGAATATGAAGTCTCTGTGCAAGACGGTGTCCCAACCATTGCAGTTCCGAAAGAAGTTATCACTGAATCTGTCCCTCTCTGGGATGATTTTCTGGTGGGACGGTTCCCATCACAAGCTCCGCATGTCGCTAAGATCCATGTCATAGTCAATAAGATCTGGACTCTTGGGGACAAAGCAATTAAGATTGACGTCTATGAGATAGACTCTACTTCAGTAAAGTTTCGAATCCGTGACTCCGCCACGCGTTCGAGAATAGTCAGAAGAGGGATGTGGAACATTGCTGGTTTACCAATGATTGTTGCCAAGTGGTCTCCGATTAAAGAAGAAGCCCAGCCAGAGATTAAAACAATGCCGTTGTGGGTCACAGTGAAGAATGTTCCTCATTCCATGTTCTCCTGGGATGGTTTGAGTTTTATTACAAGTTCAGTAGGAAATCCAATACGGTTACATCCTGAAACAGAATTATGCACAAAGTTTGATGAAGCTAAAGTTTTTGTTGAAGTAAATCTTTCGCAAGACGTTCCAAAGTGTCACAGGTTCAAAATTGAGGAGGAAAAAGATGTTATCGTGGAGTTTATTTACCCCTGGTTGCCTCCCAAATGCACTTGTTGTAGTAAGTGGGGTCACCTAGTGGATGTTTGTGTGAGTAAGCTCAAGCCTCCAGCGCTGGTGATAGAAAGTGAGCTAGAAGAAGGTGAAGTTTTAGCGGATCCTTCTGCTTCTGCTACCACAGTGAGAGTTGCTGACCATGAGTCAGCTAATAGTGGGAATAAAGAGGATGGGATTCAGAACTCGATTTTGATTTCTCAGGAGGTTTTTGAACAACAAGTGGTAGCAGAGAAGGTGGTACCACCAGAATCTCAGTCGGAAGGAGATGGTTGGTCCATAGTCTCCCCAGGTAAAGGAAGCAAAAGTACAGAAAAGTCAAATGGGAAACCATTAACTTTTGGCCAAGCAACAATTTTATCCTCTTCTCGGTACTCTGTCCTGAGTGATCAGGAGGAGAATGGGGATAAAGATGAGTTCCCCACAATCTCCTCAGAGGAAGTCATTGAGACGGAGCGAACGAACTCTATTGATGACGTTGTCTCTACTCAAGCGATCGAAAAGAATTCCACTTCGGATAAAGAGAAAGCAGGAGCGGTGAGAGTAAATCTTCCTCGCTCCTCCAAGAGTTCACACAAAGTCCTTTCGGAGTCTTTTACTCAAAAAGCTAGAGACAATGTCTCCAGCAATTCGAGCAGAAGAAACTCCAAAAAACATCATTAAATGTCGGGGTTCTTCTGGAATGTGCGCGGTTTTAACAAATCAAATAAACATTCCGTTGTTCGTGATTGGGTGAGAAAGGAGTCTTTAACTTTTGGGGGTTTATTAGAAACGAGGGTGGATGAAACTAGTGCTAGCAAGATCATTTCTAAGGTATTTCCTGGGTGGTCTTCTATGACTAACTATGAACACCATCGTTTGGGACGAATTTGGGTTATTTGGAAGAGTTCGGTTCGTGTCACTCCGGTTTATAAAAGTGGACAAATGATTACTTGCTCTGTTTTGACTGAAGAGAATGCAGAGGAATTTTTGGTTTCTTTTATCTATGCTTCAAACTATGTGGATGAGAGGCGGGAACTTTGGGAAGACTTGAGAAATCATTACAATATGCCAATGTTCCGTACCAAAAGTTGGATGATTCTTGGTGATTTTAATGAAATTCTGGAGGGGGAGGAGCATTCAAATTTTGTTACTTCACCTTTTATTCCGCAGGGTATGCGAGATTTCCAAGAAGTCGTTAGAGACTGCTCTCTAGCTGATATGAGCTATCATGGTCCGGTGTTTACTTGGTCAAACAAGAGAGAAGAGGGGATAATAAATAAAAAGTTGGACAGAGTTCTTGTTAATGAAGAATGGAATCGTAAATTTCCTGCGGCTTATGGCACTTTTGAAGCAGGAGGGTGCTCGGATCATTTGCGGTGTAGAGTAACGTTGGCCTCTGCAACTCCGATACCAAAAGGTCCTTTCAAGTTTAATAATGTCCTCACCACAATGCCTGAGTTTTTGCAAACTGTCCAAGACTTTTGGGCTGGTACTCCCGTGCTTTATCATTCAACCTCTGCTATGTTTCGATTTTCGAAAAAGCTAAAGAGTCTAAAGCCTATTCTCAAGTCTCTAGGTCGAAATAAGCTTCATAATCTGTCTGTTCGTGTGGATCAAGCCTATACATCCTTATGTGAGAAGCAGAAACTCGCTTTGGAAACAGCTTCTTCTGAAGCAATTGCAGAAGAAAATCAAGCTTACACTCAATGGAATTCTCTAGCAGTCTTGGAAGAAGGTTATTTGCAGCAAAAATCTAAGTTGCATTGGTTGGATGTAGGAGACCTAAATAATAAGTATTTTCACAATAGTGTTAAGGCCAGGATCGCCATGAATTCAATCCGAGAAATTTTATGTTCTGATGGCATTGTGCGTACGAGCCAAGAGGATATAAAAGAGGAAGCCGTGCAGTTTTTTAAAAGGTTCTTACAAGCTAAGCCAGAGGATTTTGAGGGCTCTAGTGTCAGCGAAATCCAGAGTCTCTTATCTTATCGTAGTTCAATTTTGGATCACGAAAGATTATTGAGAGATGTCACTGAAGAGGAAATAAGAAAGGTTCTATTCTCTATGCCGCAGCATAAATCTCCAGGTCCCGATGGTTATACAGTGGAATTCTTCATACATGCTTGGCCGGTTTTGGGTAAAGACTTTGTAATCGCTATACAATCTTTCTTTCTGAAGGGTTTCCTGCCAAAAGGTGTAAACACCACGATTCTAGCTTTAATTCCTAAGAAGCAGGAGGTTAGTGGTATGAAAGATTATCGCCCAATTTCTTGCTGCAATGTGTTGTACAAGGTCGTCTCGAAGCTTATGGCTAATCGGCTCAAAGAAATCCTCCCTGCCTCTATTGCGCCAAATCAATCTGCTTTTATTAAAGACCGATTGATGATGGAAAATCTGTTGCTAGCTTCAGAACTAGTGAAGGATTACCATAAGGATTCAATATCTAGCCGGAGTGCTCTTAAGATTGATATCTCGAAAGCTTTTGACTCTGTACAATGGCCTTTTCTGATAAATATTCTAAAAGCTATGTGCTTACCAGATATTTTTATCCATTGGATTGAACTCTGCATAAGTACTGCTTCTTTTTCGGTTCAGGTGAATGGAGAGCTCTCGGGTTTTTTCCGCAGTGAACGGGGTCTTCGCCAGGGCTGTTCTTTATCTCCATACCTCTTTGTCATCTGTATGAACGTTCTCTCTTGTATGCTTGACAAGGCAGCTGAGGGAAAACGGATTGGTTATCATCCTCGGTGTCGTAATATGAGTCTCACACACTTGTGTTTTGCCGATGATATAATGGTGTTCTCAGATGGAACTACTAAATCCA
>Ga0041059_1002361_pt1 | contig 14178 bp, 17 predicted proteins | sample AraColnosormetaG_FD_56232 | JGI IMG/M metagenome (GOLD analysis project Ga0041059, IMG submission 56232) | Arabidopsis roots microbial communities from North Carolina, USA - Col MF nosort | ecosystem: Host-associated > Plants > Roots > Unclassified | place: USA: North Carolina | collected...
TTTTTTTTTTTTTTTTTTTTTTTTTTTTTTTTTTTCTCAGCATTTTATGCGAACTGGTACGTGTAAATTCGGTGCTTCTTGCAAGTATCATCATCCTAGGCAAGGAGGTGGTGGTGGTTCCGTTGCGCCTGTCTCGCTAAGTTATTTGGGATATCCATTACGCCCGGTTTGTCTTCTAATCTCTCTAATGGTTATGTGGATGCTTCCACATTGTATTGTATGATCTCTAAAAGCTCTTCAAAATTTTGATTACAGGGAGAGAAAGAGTGCTCTTATTACTTGAGAACCGGTCAGTGTAAATTTGGTTTGACTTGTAGATTCAACCATCCCGTGCCACTCGCTGTACAGGGTCCACCTCAGCAGCCGCAACAGCAGCAGCCACAGCCACAGCCGCAGCTACAGACTATTTATCCGACACTTCAATCTCAATCTATTCCTTCGTCTCAACAATATGGGTTAGTTTTGACTAGGCCTTCTTTTTTAACTGGTTCATATCTTCAAAGCCCTTACGGTCCTCCAATGGTTCTGCCTCCTGGAATGGTTCCATACTCTGGTTGGAATCCTTACCAGGTAAATCCATCTTCTAAGCCTTTATCTCGCTTTTGTAGGATTCTTCATTGCTACTCTTTTTGTAAATGAATCTATCGACTTTTTAGGCTTCTTTAAGTGCAATGCCTTCGCCTGGAACTCAACCGTCTATTGGATCAAGCTCTATTTATGGACTCACGCCGTTATCTCCTTCAGCGACTGCATATACAGGAACATATCAATCTGTGCCTTCTTCAAATTCCACCTCAAAAGAGTTTCCTCAGCGACCTGATCAACCCGAGTGTCAATACTTCATGAGAACTGGTGACTGTAAATTCGGATCTTCGTGTCGATACCATCATCCTGTAGATGCAGTTCCACCTAAGACTGGCATTGTCCTCAGCTCCATTGGCCTTCCACTTCGTCCCGTAAGTCTTTTTTCATTTTTCTAGAGATACAAACTCGATCCAATATAAGATTTTCAACGAGTCTTGATATGATACGTTTCAATGTATTTGACAGGGCGTAGCGCAATGCACTCACTTTGCTCAACACGGAATCTGCAAGTTTGGACCGGCGTGTAAGTTTGATCACTCAATGAGTTCTTCGCTTAGCTACAGTCCGTCTGCATCATCACTAACTGATATGCCCGTGGCGCCATACCCAATCGGATCATCCTCACTCAGCGGCTCATCAGCTCCAGTAAGCTCTAGCAATGAACCCACCAAAGAGGCTGTGACTCCTGCAGTTTCTTCTATGGTCAGTGGCTTGAGCCGTCCTGAGCCAGCTGAGACGAGTGGTGACTCAGCCAGCGTCAGTGGCAGCATAGAAGCTAAGACTTCAAGTTAAAAAAAAAAAAGAGAGGAAAATATTCTCAATTCTTCATGAACTAAGCAACATTAAGAAAAAAAGAGAAAAGAAGATTATTTTTGGGGTCTGAGATTTGATGGAAGCAGAGAGACTAAAGCTTCTGTCATTGACCATTTGTCCATATATAATATATTCTCTCATACGGCCATCTCTCCTCTCTTGTTTATTTTTCTTGAATAACGAATTACTAATAAATGGCCTTATTCAAGCGACATTCATCAGAAGTCCCCTGTTTTTATTCCTTCATGAATCTGGAGGAGTAATTTAAAATGTCTGCGAACGTAGAAAGAAGCATAAACGGATATAGTGTACACATTTTCTCTTCCTCGTTCTTGTAAGTTGTATCCAATGACATCTACATTCAATCACTGCACATTGCACGAACAATGCCTATGTACATCTTCTTTCCACAAAAGTATCAGATCTCTCCTCTCTAAGTAAATAAAATGCAACCGTTGAACAAAGAAGTAATAAATTGTGGAAAAAATCGTCTGTTCATATATCCCTCAGAAACTCATAACTTTTGCTTAAGCTTCAGCCTAAGTTGCCATCCAATGGCCTCAAATCCTTTTGTTCAGTTTCTTTACGGAAGAGAAGTCTACAAAATTATAATTAAGTCATTTCATTAAATCCAAGTCAAACCAGGACAAACATTCATGAAAGCAGAATGAAATCCATTTGCTATGTTTTTAACATTAGCTTAACTATATGTAACAACAAAGACTCGACAGATCCGTAAACACATAATCTCATCTCATCGACAGGTGCTTCCGCTTCTTCGTCGATGAAGGACTCTCACTTGCTTGTCTTCCTAAAGGTCGCTTTGATGGTGTTGCACTCTTCAAAGATTAAAAACCAGAAAAGCATTAACCACCTAAAGAAATCAAATCAAAAGAATACAACCTTATACATGAAAATATTGCATTATTTTACCTTCGCGAGCTTCTTCTCTTTGCGGGCTTGCCTCTCTCTTTCATCAAACTCCTGGTTCTCTTTCTCGATCAGTCGAATCAGAGTGTCGCATCTTCTTGCAAGTTCCTGACTCGTGCGGGATTTCACAAACCAGTCAAACCTGAACACAGACGATGTCCTAAATGCTGCCTTTAGCTCATCCCAATTCCCATAACCAAGTTTGTGAATCATGCAGATCTGTTTTTCACCACCAAAGTTCCTCAACAGTCAAAAACTTCATGATATAATTAATGAGACAGAACAGCAAAAAGGGAAACGAGAAAAAGACATACCATGAAACGGTCACACTCTTCATTGTACAGCTTGCCTTTGTTCTGACCATATTGAATCTTCAGTTCCAGCCAAGGGTTTCTGTAGCGATCCAGTTTCTTCCCTATGGCCTTCATGATTTCGTCTTTCCTAGAGATCCTTGCCTCTCCCCTCTCAATGTTCTTAATGATTCTATCATAGTCTACATATTTAGAGGGAAAGATGATAAACTTACTTAGCATAAGCTCTTTTTGGAGGTAGGAATTACTTAGAAACATGTAAAAACACTGCATAACTTAGCATTGAAAGGTGTTACTTACCGTTCAGCTCCTTGTACCGCTCTTTAAATACTTTGGCATATCTTTCAACTTCTTCCTCTGTTTTCCCTTCCATCTCAGAGGCAATGCTTTTTATGTCGTTGCGGCCATACTTCTCACAAGCCCTGAGGAAAGTATTAAAATCTCTTCTGCTCCATGTTGAGAAACCCTGGAGATTGACAATTACAAAAAATTAATTAAAGCCTACCAAATCAAATGTCTAAGACCACTCTAACATCAAACATATTCACTTGCCTCCTCCAATAATCCCTCCTTTTCTTCTACTTCTTCAGTAGTTAAGGGATCCCCACCTTCTAACAAAAAAATTCTTAATCAGTAATAGGTTTGCTGAAAAACATGTTAACAAAGTGGGTACATGTTAACAAAGTGGGTACAAGCTTGACCTTCTGGTTCTTCAACATCAATTGTGTCTTTCAACTGATTTTTCTGATGTGTTTGCTGAAACCAAAAAGCACAAAAAGAAGCAAGTTGCTTTTATAAGGCAAAAAAACTCGCTCTTAAGCACATCAAAGGAATCAAGTGTTTCGTTTTGAGAGAGGCCTACCATGAGATAACGTACTTCCTTTTCATACAACTCGGTCAATCTCTGAATGTTAAAGAACTGGAAATCGTGCCTGAAAGAGGGACAATAAATTAGATTTCTAGTGTAAGAAAATCATCAAAACAGGGAAAAGGCATTCAACAATGAGATGGAGGTTGTTGAGGTACTCACAACTGGGGCATGCGCGGAATTCTAGGCTCTTTAGGTTTAGCTGGAGCACCTTGCCGCAATGTTTGCTTAAAGTACTCAGATTCAGAGTAGCTGAAGATACAGTAGATAAAACAAAAGGGATGTTTCTTTTAGATATGAAGACTGGCAAAATAGGACTGCACAATGTATAAGACAGAAGTAATCATTACTTGCGCTTTCTCTCCCGCTTGGGGGGATCATTCCAATTGTCGCTTACAATCTTTTTAAAATCGAGCTTGTTTTCATCCTATGAACAAATTTACAAATATATTAGTAAATTTTATCATCAGTAATGCAGAGCAAAGCTAGGGATATGACATGAAAGTTAAGACTATGCAAAGAAATATACAAGTTACCTTATTGTCATCATCAAAATCATAGAAGTCAGCACCTACAACAAATAAAACAACAGATTATCAAAACATTACAATATTCACACAACCTAATAGGGGAAATAGTAGGTAAGTGACACCCTTACTGTCATCCATTTTAAACTGTATAGCATCTTCTGTGAATTTCTTCATCTTAGCATCAAGTTCAGCTGTTGCCTCTTCTCCTTTGGCAATGATTCTATCAATATCCTCGTCTGTGATTGTGCTATCTTTAGAACTGAACACCATCTCAGCACCATATCTTACCATTTGAAGCAACTCATCCTTATTGACAGCTGCATAGTTAAGATAAATACCAATTCTGTCAGAGATGAACCAATGCATAAAGCAATCACTGTATAACGCACTTACTTTTCTGTTCTGCCAATCTCCCTTGTTGAATAACCAGAGCATCAAGTGCTAACTTCTTGTAAGCTCTTTCAATCACTTTCTCCTCAATAGCAGACTGTAAACAAACAACACATAATTAATTTTAAACCTCTCATGGCTGTTTTAACTTGAAATTCACGGAGAGGAGACCAACCTCAGTGCAGAATCGAAACACTTGAACTTCTTTTTTTTGACCAATCCTATGGGCACGATCCTGAGCTTGCAAGTCGACTTGTGGGTTCCTGCCAGAATATGCCAGACTCGTCAAACGTGAAGAGAAAGTTCATAAACTACAGTGGACAATGATGAGAGACTTACCAATCACTATCGTAAAGGATCACAACATCTGCAGTAGCAAGATTGATACCAAGCCCTCCAGCTCTAGTAGATAACAAGAAAACAAATTTCTCACTTCCTGGCTTGTTGTAGGCTTCTATGGAGGCATCTCGTTCGTCACCACCAGTGTTTCCATCAATACGGCAATACAAGTAACCACGATACATTAAATAGTCCTCAAGAATATCCAAAAGTCTTGTCATCTGACATGTGGAAAGAAAAGAATAAGGCTCAGACTTTACATAGACAAAGGAAAAAGAGAAGATGAACTGTAAGAAACCATTATATCCAGCTGTTCTGTATTAGCGTTTACCTGAGAAAATATCAGCACCCTTGAATCACGTTCTTTCAACTTAGGAAGCAATTTATCCAAGAGAACCATCTTACCTAAAATAACAATATAGAGATGCTTCATAAAAAACTTCCACAGAAATCTGAAGGATCTAGTTTATTTCTAGCCTTACCAGCATTTGTTATAAGGTGATCTCCTGTGGTATATGGGGGACCAGGTTCTGCACCCTGGAAGAGATAGGGGTGATTGCAGCATTTACGCAGTTGCATTGCAATGTTTAGCAGACGTTTGCGTTCTCCACCAGCATTAACCGCTTCAAGATCCTTCTGCAGTAAAGCCTTGTAGTATTGCTTTTGCATCTGAGACATACCAACTTTAAGTATGGTCTCCTTCTTCGGTGGCAAACCTTTCTCAACATCTGACTTTAGTCTTCGAAGAAGAAATGGTCGAAGAACCTAAAAAGATACATGAAAGCAATTAACCTACGACTCACACAGAACAGAATAAACTCAATGCAAGGAATGGGTGCATCCATACCTTGTGCAGTTGTTGCACAACTTCTTGCTGGTCATTCTCACCAGAAATTTGAAACCATTCATCAAAAGTCTCTGCTGAACTAAAAATCTCAGGCAGAAGAAAATTTAGAAGAGCCCACAGTTCATGGAGATTATTCTGCATATATGAGGACAATATGAGTACAGCAGGCTACACAGTCATTATACGGTAAATATTAAAAGTGCCCGGAAAAGCAAAAGTTAAGAGTGCAAACAGAGCCGTACAAGAAAGGTTGTTTCAACATTCAATTAGAAGCAACTTAACAAAGAAAACTTCAATGTCCAAATATTCAAGAATAAGATAGAGCAAACACCTGAAGGGGGGTCCCCGTGATAAGAAGCCGATAATTGGTGCTAAAAAGTCTCATGGTTTTAGAAAGGAGTGAATTCTCGTTCTTGATTCGATGCGCTTCATCAATGATAATATAACGCCAGCTAAACCGACGAAGTGCTGTCTTCTCTTTGATGGCCATCTCAAAGCTTGTGACACAAATATCAAATTTCCCAGCAACTAGCAGGTCTTCTCGAATATGTCTCTGCATCAGTTAGCAGACATTTCAGAATCCTGGGATAAACGTTTACATGAAATTCTGAAATGGCAGACAGCTCATGACTTACCCTCTCCTCAGGATTACCAAGGAACTTCACAGCACGTAGGACAGGACAAAACCGGCGAATTTCGTTCATCCAATTACCAAGTGTTGATTTTGGAGCAACCACCATATGGGGACCATTGATTCCCCTGTATTCATGAAGATATGCCAACAAAGAAATCGTTTGAAGCGTCTTCCCCAGACCCTAGACCACAGGGAAAAAAAAGTTTCATGATTAGCATGACAGAATATAGAGAACTTATTCTGCTTGGATCGTTGGGGGAGAATTATTTACCATTTCATCAGCAAGAATTCCATTTATGCCATTCTCATAAAGACGAATGAGCCAGTTCAAACCAGCTAATTGGTAATCTCTCATCTTCCCTTGAATACCTGTCGATTGAGAAGAAAAATAGATGAATCTCAAGCTTTCCCAGTAATTTACGCTATACTACATACTAACTGTGAGGTCACAAAAATATGTATGGTTACGCAAATGGACGGAGATGTCAATCATATTGTACTTGTTGCTCGAGACTAGAGAGACGATTAATATACAGTAATCCTAGACTAAAGAGCAAAATACAGGTACTTACAAGAGGGCTGTGTGAGTAACCGTGTGTTTCCAGATCCAGTTAAGCCATCCTCTTCTTCCTTTAGATACTCTTCGTCTTCCTCCTCTTCAGTTATTTTGGAAGCATGACGTCCCCTGAAGGTAGAAGTTAAAACCACATAAATCAGGGCCTGGCTCATCATATTTACTCTGAAGCTAGAAGCAATGATGAACCGATATTTTAGGAAAAAATTGCATCTAACACACCTTCCTTTTGCCTTCTTCTGAGAAGAAGATCCATCACTTTTAGCAAAGTGGGCAAATAACTCAGTTTGCTGCAGAAGATACTTCAGTCTCCCTTTTCCCTTATTGTTCTAAAACACATGGAATGATTCAGAATCGTCAGAACTTAAAAGCACGAGAACGAAAAGTAGCTAAAAACCTGAAATATATAGTTCAAACAACGCACCATATCCGCGTCAATGGAAGCATTCTGCGACTCCAGCATCTCTTGAATCTTCTGCTTCTTCAACTTCTGCATCTCTTTAAGTCTGGCTTTCTCACGTTTGCTGATTTCAGCTTTTTCCTCATCTTCTTCGTCCTGCTTATACCACAATGAGCCACCATGCGCAGACATTCAATGAACTTTCACTCAACAAAAATTCGACTAAAACTAACAAACGAAGGAAGACGCGAACGCCGAATCCATTGCATTAAATGAAATTTCAACTTTCCAAGTACAAAAAAGATGCAGTTCACTGAGATTTCAAAAATCACAGCCATCAAAACGAAATTAGCCTGCAGCTACCTCGTAATCATCTTCTACGGGAGCAGCCTCTCCGTCGGAGACTGGTGATTCGTCGGCGGCGGCTACTTCGTCATCGTCGGAGCCAGAAGAACGAGCAACAGCCTCGAGCTCCTCCTCATCTTCTTCTTCATTATCCTTAACCCGCTCTTCTTCCTCCTCTGACGAGAAAGCCTCATCGGAATTCGAATTTCTCGCCATGGAAGCTACGAAATCTGCTTTCGCCTTGAGATCGAGGGTTCGCTTCGCTTGTGAGAAAGTAAAATAAAGATTTTAAAAAAAAAGTGAAACTTTAGATACAAATTGCAAAACGACCGAAGCTTCAGGGTAATTTGTAACCGTTGATTAAGCTGAATAAATATATGGCTACGATGTAACTAGTCGCTTCATCGAACGGGGAATTAGTAATTAATTACCCGCCACCTGAGCAAGAGAGTTGTTTTGGAACATTCGCGATTTGGGCTTTGTTTAATCATAGTTGGGCCTGACTGACCCATAAGACCCACTTTCAAGCCCGATATTTTCCCCAACTTATTACTATGCTGGAGCTGCTCGAGAAAGATTCTCCAGTTACACTATTTTTAATCTTTGTGATTGATCATCGCCCCCAATTTGTTAAAGCTATCTCTAATTTTATATATTTGGATTTACTAAAACCAGTTAGGTATTATTAAGATATGAAATAAAAATCATGATGAGTTCATATATATTATTACTGTTAGGTCTGACTTTTTTTGTGTTGTTCTCAGACTTGTGCAGTCACTCTGTATTGGTATCAAGAGATAAAGTTTGGTGATTTTGCTAAGACAAAACTACTCTATTTCGACTGGATTAGTATCTGAAATAGCTTTATCCATGTTAAAACATTATAATATGTTTGAGAAGTGCTGAAGTGGTCATGCTACTGGGACATTTGTTTCTTGCAGTTTAATGTTTTTACATAAAATAAGATATCCATTTACATGATTTGCAGCCACAAGCAGAAAGCAAAGTGATACCTAAGAGCATGTATAAAATTACCTTTTTCATGCAGATGATTGGTTAACCACTCCTACTGTTCTTTACTCTCCTTTTTTGTATTTTGTTTTTGATTACCGTCGCCCAATTTCCTCACCAACCTTCCCGGGGTTGGCCTAACACATTCCCATTGTATATATCTACATTATCCATAACTTATACCTATAGAAATATATTAATTTTTCTATTAATCAAAAATAGATATGCATGCAAAATTTGTTGTAACAAACATTATATGTTAACGTTGAAATAAAACTACAACATCTAGTGAATTTTCCAAAAACTATTTCGAAATTTTAAACAATGAAAAATGCAAGCTAGAAATTAAATGAATTGATATTCATGTTCCTGTATATATACATTAGTGAATAGTGTAAATAAATATAAATTTGTTTCTTGGCGTGTGGGTAATAACTACAACTCATCACCGGGACTATCTATATATATATACTCACAAATAATCTCATGTAGCGGCCAACTTCATAACTCACAGTCCAAACTTAACCACAACCTAATCCACAAAAGAGTTATAGAATCATCTGATGGCGTCTACTGAGAACCCTGACCCTGAAACTGGCAAATCTGAACCGATTCCCGCGTCGGCTACACCACCACCCTCATCAGCCGCCAGTTTCCTAGATTGTCGTAAAATAGACATTATAACAAGAGTTCTGCTTTTCTCCGCCACTCTGACTGCTCTTATAGTAATGGTGACTAGCGACCAGACAGAGATGACTCAGCTCCCTGGAGTTTCGTCTCCGGCTCCTGTCTCCGCCGAGTTCAATGACTCGCCCGCTTTCATGTTTGTCTCTTTAATTAATTAAATTCCTCCATGTTTGATCATAATCATGGAATGTTTTCTAGTTTAAACTTAATGTGTTAAATTGGCTATATATCTATGCAGATACTTCGTGGTTGCTCTCGTGGTAGCTAGTTTCTATGCGCTCATATCAACACTTGTCTCCATCTCTCTACTCTTGAAACCTGAGTTCACTGCACAGTTCTCCATTTACCTAGCCTCGTTAGACATGGTAACTTGTTTTACAAGGAACTTTGAAACTTCCATATACCATGTTAATTAGGGTGTTTTAAGTAATAATTCCGGAATATGTATATATGAACAGGTGATGCTGGGGATTTTGGCGTCTGCAACGGGAACGGCGGGAGGAGTTGCGTACATAGCGTTGAAAGGAAACGAAGAAGTTGGGTGGAACAAGATCTGTAATGTCTACGACAAGTTTTGTCGTTACATCGCAACTTCGCTTGCCTTATCTCTATTTGCTTCACTTCTTCTTCTAGTTTTATCCATCTGGTCAGCACTCTCCAAGAGAACATGAACAAAAGCTTATAAATCCATCCTTTCCCTGTACTGTGTATTTGTTCACACGTGTTTGTCTGTGTCTTGATTTGTTTTGTTTATGTTATATTAATGTAAAAGCATGCGTTTCTATATACAGTACGAAGTTGCATTCGTGTATCTCTTGTCGCGTAATATACTAATATGTAACTTCTTTATCCAAAATTCGGTCTTCATATACAACAAATTAAGATTCAAGAAAACTCTTCATATACCAATCACTGAAATCTCTCTCGAGCCCTGAGACATTGCTTGCTCACATCAAGACTTGTTGCAAGAAACACGGAGTCATCGTCTCAGGACAAAACTCATCCGAACCAAACCTTGGCGGTTTTGAGAGGATCACAGAGAACCTAAAGGACGAAAATACAGCGATAGATCTGTTCACTTACCAGAGAATGGGAGAGCACTTTTCTTTTCCCCAGATCATTTCCATGCCGTCACAGAGTTTGTCCGGAACCTTAGTCAGTTTAAGCTACCAGAAGATGATCTTCGAGCAGAGGAAGAAGAAGAGGAGAATGCTGCAGCCAAGAAGAAGAGGAGAATGCTGCAGCCAAGGAGTTTTTGACTCACTGTAGATAATATTTCCATATAAAGAAAAAACAAACCTTCCCTCTTCCTGTGAACTAAATCCTGTAGCAAAGTAAATTAATTTTGTTTGTAAATTTCAGAAAAAAACGTAATCGTAGCCTATTTCTGGTACGCTTCTTTGCATGAAAGACAAATAAATACAACAGATAGATTTGAATTGTCAGAAAGAATCCAGAGAAAGCTATTAACGTTCCTGAGATTTTGGACAAGTACTACACCATCTACAGACCACAACAACGAGCACACGGAGGTGATTTAAGGTTAGTCTCTTCATTATTCACAGGCAATTCTGGTTTCAAAACTGCTCAGGCAGATAGCAAACGCTTGAAACGCAGAAATCGGATATCCATAATCCATGGTAAACATGTCCTTCCCAACTTTCCCAAACTGGAGTATGATCCTCTCAGATGTCTGCCCTGCTTCACAGTCACTAACTGCCACAAGCTGAAAGTTCTTAACCGAAGCCACTGTGACTCGACCATGGAAATTTAAGCACCAGCAACGTAACTGCTCATGCCACCGTGGAGCTTTGTTGCTCAGCACCAATGGTGGATCTCCCAGGTTGTTGCCTGAGTCGCTACATGATGCACTATTACTGCGCAATGGTTTTGAGTGAGACCTAAAGACTGGTGATGACCGACTGGAAAAAGAGCTTATGGATGTTGAAGCTACTACTCCTCGCGACTCCACGATGCTCATAGGTATTGTATCCATGATGCAACGCATTCTTCTCGGTCCCCTGTTATTAATACCCTCAAAAGACTGTTAAAATCAGAATGGTCAAAAGACTAGAAGAAGCATTATCATACTTGAATGTAAAAACTGTTTACCGAGAGCCTAAGACGTTTAACTCGTATGAAATGTGAGCGATGGGGTAACTTCCCTGAGGAACTCTAGGTGAAACTTTGATGAAATTAGAAGAGCGGCTCTTCTGCATCTTCGCTGCTCCGGTCTGACTACCATCAAAGACCGTGAATTTTGTTCCAAGGAAGTTCGATCTTGCAAATAACAATAAGAAAATTGGAAACATGCATACTTATATATCGAAAGAAGATAACTTTATATGCAAACCTCATTCTCCCAAGATACGCGTTGCTTCTCTTTGAGATATCGTCTGAACGCAAAGAGATGATGTAATCAGTGCAAGTTGCGCGCTTCAGCTTAGAAGCAGCAAGAAGAAACTTCCCGTTATCCGTCAAAGCTGTCAGAAAATTAGACAAGAGACTCTTGTTAACAATTTCAGAACTCAGAAACGAAGTAATCTCTTTCTTGATAAATCTAGAAGAAGAACAGAGATGACTTACAGGTAGTTAATCCGAGATAGAGATGATACGATTGAGTATTTCGATTACGTTTTATAAAGCATTGAACTAGAGAATCTCTTGGACCAGACTGCATATAATACATTCAAAAGTACCAATACTTCAGCTTACAAAACCAAGAAACTGTTTATCTATATATCAATGATCAAAGAGACTAAAAGCTTTTGTTGAGCTGAGCACAAGAACACTTAAAACGCGACCGCAAACGCTACTGAATTGTCATATGTTATGAGATGAAGTAAAGGAGCTAACTTTATGTTTCAATTCGATCACTTTATACTCAAAAATCAAAATTTACAGAGAACCTGCTTGAGGGAGATAGGGAAAGTCAATTTAGAGGAGAATTCAGGAACAGCTACAATCTCCTTGGTGAGAATCCTCCAGCTACGACAAACGCCGGCACAAGCCACCACGTTTCGCCGCGACGGCCAATCGCCGCCGTCAACAGTCTCAACCCTAATCAGGATTTCTCTAAGCAGCTCCTCCGGGAGCTCCGACCAGCTGAAAGGGTCTGAACTATTAGCGGTTGAGGCGGCGGCGTGAACTACACGGTGTGGCCTAGACCGCATTTCCTGGAGTAAACTTCGGAACGTCATGCGGTGAGATCTATAGAGGAGTTTAAGAGATGATTGATGATGAAAACATGATCTGGGTTTGATGAATATTATACGAGAGAATCATTTGGTGTGAAGAAGAAGGTAGGAGAAGTGGTGTTGGTGAGAGACGCGAAGAAGATTCGGACAATAATGGTGATTTGGAGGCGTTTCCTTTTTCTTCTTCATCTTCTTAAACGCTTTTACCGCTTTATTAGAGAATTTGTACTTTTTCTTCTATTATTCGCTGATAGGATAAGGATGATAAACCTGTGTGGAAAAAACAACAACAAAAAATGATAAACATGACGTTTTTGGTATGAGTTTGATCTTAAATTCACTTATTTTTTCATATAATCCGTTGACTAGTTTTATCCACTACTATATAAACTAAAACTAGACTAGATAAAGCCGCCTCATTAATTGCACGAATTTGTCAATAAAATTAAGAAAAAAACAACTACTGTATACGTTTCGGTGGTGATCAAATCTTCATTTTCGTAGATGAGGAATGACCAAAATATTTTAACCATTGATCACTAATTCAGAATCTATTTTTTGTTGTTGTTGTGTAACAGCTAAAATTGAAAATCAAAAGATACTTTTGACCGGCCATAATGTGGAAGTCATTAATGTGTCTTACACTATCAATCTATCATCATTCGTTACTTCTTCTTCTACATTCCTTTTCTTTCTTCTTTCTTTCTTAAGAAAACAAAACTAAATAATCCAAGTAGCTAAACTATAGATTCGTTACTTTTCACTGTATGAGTATGAGGCTGAAATATTTCCAATTGTCAACACTTATTTATACATGTATTATAGTTATATGTCATATACATGTAACATGTGTGGCGTCTTAAAAGAAAAGTAAATAGATAATAATAATGTAGATCGGAGAGACACAAAAGCAGACCACGAGGCATTCAAAATGCCAAACTAAAGGGTCACATGTTTGACCCACTACTATAACTAATCTGCTGTTAATGTTTCAATATCCATGTACCATGGGATTGGTTCATTCACATTTGACCAACCAGTTAAGCCTCCCAATAGCTTTGAAAAACTCTCTAGTTTTTCTTTTCTTTTCAATGGATCGGACATGTTAACAACGTTCATAGATATTAATACAATAAACTGAAAACAATAGTTTACCAAAAAATCATAAAACTACATTGTTTTGTTTCGTGTATATGTTAGATGCCTGTAATCTAAGAATTTATACTAGTTCTATTGCCCTGTACATGTTTTTCTTACCCTTACCGAAAAATTGAACTTTTAGCCTTGAATTCTAAGTTTCTTGGTCTTCAAACAATTGAACTACCTATTTTTATGTTTCAAGATGGTTTTTGATTTCTTATTTAGAATACAAATTTTGCATCTCTAACAAAATAATGAAGATGAAAGGAATTTACACGATGAAAAAGGATAAATCGAGACGTACAATGATGAACCCTTAATCATGTTGACCCCCAAAATGGGTACACTAGAATTGGCTTTTGCCCTCTCTGTAAGTGCAAAGAATAAGAACAGTGAAAGAAAAAATCGAACAAACAAACATCTGGGCGACTAGTATTATCTAATTATTCATATTACAAAAGCTATTTCCTTGTAATGATGAAGATGAATAAGTACTCTTTTTACATCCAATATTTTAATCAAGACCCAAAAATTAGTACATATAGAAAACATGACAAAAAAAAAAAAAAAAAAAAAA
>Ga0041059_1002362_pt1 | contig 14178 bp, 12 predicted proteins | sample AraColnosormetaG_FD_56232 | JGI IMG/M metagenome (GOLD analysis project Ga0041059, IMG submission 56232) | Arabidopsis roots microbial communities from North Carolina, USA - Col MF nosort | ecosystem: Host-associated > Plants > Roots > Unclassified | place: USA: North Carolina | collected...
AGTTAAGGTAGAAAGATTTTGGGAAGATTGTTAAATGTCAAATATTTAATTAGAAGATTTTCTTTCTAATTATCAAAAACAATTATTAAATGCCAGTGGTAGCGACTGTAAATAAATCTCAACTCCAGGATTTATTTCACAAAGTGACTGCAAAAATGTATATATAAATGGTTAGTGCTATTACATAATGAAACACGTAAGACTTGTAAAACCTCAAATGTTTTAAAAGACCCTATACACTTTTGACAAAGAAAATAGGAAAAACAAAGACCCTAGAGACTTTTCAATTATGACTATAGAAGTTAACAAACCTAAGCAAAGTGTTTGGATATAAACATAGAGGTTAAAAAGGATTTAGATAATACTTAGAAAATGTAGTTTATTACTATCTTGTTGTAGAAGAAATCAGATATACCAGTACCACTAAAAGACATAAAACGACACTTAATTATTTAGATAATACTTAAAAAGAGAAGTACCTAATACAAGATCGTAGTTGAACATGAAACCAGTTGCAAATGACAAGAAGCAGTTATCTCAAAGTTCAAAGATCTGTTTTTCTCTCTGCCTTTTGTCTTTCAACAGAAACCAATAAAACCAACAACAAATTCCCACTAATTTTAAATGAAATAAAATCATGAAGCGTATTCAAAGGCTTGTGGAGGTTGTGGCTCATCATCTACGGCCATAGCTGAGGCCGGGGTTCCTTGTGCAGCCGCTGCTGTACCAGTTGCAGGAGAAGCTGTTGAAGTTGGTGCGTCGGTCAGAGAGAGAACCTCTGGCTCGTGTTCACGCAAGTCTTTGAGAAGAACGAAACCTGACGGTGCTAGCTTCACTGGTACATATCTGCTGTCATCAAGTAACTTTATGTATTTCTCTTGAGCTGGGACTACTCGAGCTGGGTTCACTAAAATCTCAAACGCTGGCTCAGGCTCAGGTGCTTTCTTCTCGACCGCTGCTGGGCTATCGACCTGACAGTTCGTGGAGACAAGACTATCAAATCACAGATGGTCCAAACACACAATAAACACCCAGATTAAACATTCCTTTAGAATTCACCAACTTTGAAATTCAAAATGTCTAACGTGTGTGATTGTAAAACAGAATAAACCTTAGAATTCTAGCGATTAAAGGACTAATCAGGTAATCAATAACAGAAGCTATTAGAAGAGGCTAGAAATGACAACATTACCTGCATAGAGTCTCCTTCCTTCTCAGTTGATGCTTTTCCTTTTCCAGATCCACTTTCATTGACAGGCTTTTCAGGGCCAGATGTTTTCTCAGCAATAGCTTTTTGCTCTGCTTCTTTCTTAGCCCTAGCTTTGGCTTTAACTGAAGTTGAGAGAACAGCGGTTGGAAGTTTAACGGCGGTATTGGCTGTAGGAACCGTGGTGGGTTTTGGGTACTCAAATAAAGACGGTTTTGCATGTGACATGAACTCAAACTTTGGGACCTTAAGGTCATAGTTCAAACCGATGAAAGCGGTTGGTGAGAAGGCCAAACTAATGAAATAGATCAGTGGGTACCAATACCAAAACTGGCTGAAGACTGCAAGGCCGATAACAGCAGTGACTTTGTCATGTTTGGTCTTAGAGAGCAGTCTTATAGTAACGTTCCTACCACCAGCATCAAGGATACCAGAGGCCAGAATCGCTCCCATCTTGCTCATTGTATCTTCGTGCTTGTCAAGTATAATCTTCTCAAGTTGGCGCCTACAAAACATAGAAAAATCTCAGTCTACCAAGATATTCTCTACCTCCCAATGCTGAAGAAACCAGATTTATACTAACCTAAATACTCCAACACGAGAATCGCTAGCTTCGCTAATTTGAACCATCACCATGGCCATTGCAATCAAAGCACCTTGACGAACAAAGTCAACAACATCTGATGTAAGTGGCTCCAACAAGGATATCGCTTCGCTGAGGCCAGTGCCTGCACAAGAAATACCCACTGCAAGAGCCGCACCATAGCGAACATGTGGATTGTATGACTCAGAAAGCAGTGATACAATACGGGGAGTCTACAATTTAGAAAAAAAAACATTGTAAACCGTTAGGGAATGTAAGCGCTCACAAAAGTACTGGAAGCGCTAAAGAAATGGAAGTCAGTGGTCACAGAAAAGGAGCATCAGAAACTGACCTGCTCTGGATCAGAGTACAAGACAAATCCAAGTGCCAGAACGGCAGTCCTCCTAACATCATCACTGACATCAGATACAGCAAAGTGCAGCAATTGTCGAATTGCCTTGTTGTTTGCGGTTCCACTGTAAGCCAATGCCAATGCGTACATGCCACCATAACGAATGATTGGATCCTGATCTCTCGTCATCTGCTCAATCAAGGTATCTGCTCCTTCTTCTCTACCATATACTGTAAGAGCTATTCCTAGAGCCAATCCCCTAAAAACGCATTCCGGATGTTGATTAGTGAAATACTAAAGCAAGACAAAATGCACCCCTCTTAACCAAAAATATCCTTACTGTACATTACCTTATTATCTTCTCATGTTGTGTCTCATGAGCATAAGCGAGCATCTCACTTGCCTTTTCAGTAGCAGTTCCAACCAATAATAAACCCATGCTGATGCCAGCAGCTTCACCAGCAACTGCACTGTCAGTATAAAGCACGCTTTTGACATCATCATATATCTCTTCATCAGCTGTCCCGAGAGCTGACAAGCCAAGACCTAAACAAGCTCCATGTTGAATGACCTGCATCCATATTTTTCCAATAAGTATTAATTAGGCTGCCAGGGAATATGAGAGACTATATTGAAGTAAGATATTAATTAATCACCTCAACATTAGTGCTGCGTAGGCTATCACGTAGAAATTGCTTGATTCCCTCGCCATGGTTAGCATGAATAAGGCCAAGAGCATATAAAGCACCTCCTTCGGAATAAGGACTCCCACCACCACCTGCTCCTCCCTGAGGCAAGTATGGAGCCATCAATGACCTACCCTGTTGCAGGTGACCTCTGTGAATAACACCTAATCCCGCGGTAGCACTGAACTTAGCCCAATTGGTTGCCCTGCTTAGCCAATCCTGGCATTAAAAAAAAAGAATGATGAAAGAAAGTTAAATACACTAAGCCACACAGACAGTTAAACTCAAACATACAGAAATATTTGAGTGAAAGTAAATAATTTACCAAATTCTCTCTAAGGAAAGTGTCCACTGTAGTTCCAGCATGCATAATGGCATTAGCATATATTGTAGCACTGTGGCATACACTGTTCCGCATCTCTACAGACTGTTTGATTGTCTTCAGTATCAGCAGGTCCGATCTACAGAAAGACAAAATTATCAATGGAGCAAATGATTACTTCCTGGAATAAACGATTTTTAGAAGAAAAAATATCCCTTGAAGATATCAAAACTGCAACAGTAACTTACTTGTTGTGGCTGTAAAGAAACTGCAGTGTCAGCTGAATAGATGTCTCTCCAGATAAAATTCCCTTAATCTTTGTTAACCTCTCAGCATATGTAGCATCAACTGGATCCGTCTCATGCACAATTGTCTGAGCTGGAGTTTCATCTGCCATCTGAACATCTCCCGAAGGGTTCTCATTAGGAGCAATAGTTGTTTCAACAGCCTGAGTTGCTTCTACAGCACGTGTTTTGGGAGCTGGAAGGCGATCTCTAACACTCAAGAGAAAGGCCTGGTGCTCGTTCTCTACAAGATCAAATGCAATTTGCAATGCCAATAAAGCATCATCCTTGTTCTCTGAGCGAAGAAGCTTCTCCAATATGCTTGCAACACCTTGCGGTTCATCCAAAAACATGAGGCATTGACAAATGCTCAAATAATCAGGAGAGGGCAGCTTCTGGTAGACTTTTACAAGTAAACTAAGCACCTGAAAGAGTAGACAAGTATGTCATCACCTTTTTTAAATAAAGACTAAACTAAACAGCCTAGACTAAAAGACCTAGAAAAGGGAGATTTTTTTAATTCAGGCCTTGACACATCTCAGATAGGTATCACGAAAACTGAAACAGGACTTTTGGCTACAGCTTAGGACATAGAGGATGCTAGCATACATGTTTGCAGGCATGGTAATGGAAGATGCAACATAGAAACTAAATGGTCACATTATCTTCCAGATGAGGCAAAACTATACAGTTCTAATCAGTCGATAGAATTAGAACACCTTTCTACTTAACTATTGTCTAAGAACATCAGTCTCACCTCATGTCTGTACTCTCTGCGGTTGACAAAGGAATGAGAAACATTGATGCAATATGATAAAGTTCCCTGAACATTATCGCTCTTAATGATAGCTTCTTCCAACTTATCCAATCTCCGGCATTCTATCGCAATGCCCATGGCTTGTTGATACTTCCCATCACTGATGCATCTGCAGAAGGAAAACCATGTAAGAAGAATTGAAGCACTATGAAAACAAGAGCATTAAATGTATAAGCATTGCATACTTTCCAAGCATTCTTTCAACAATCGCCTCTAGCCTGGGATCAATGTCCACCATCTCATTTGACTCAACTGCCTTTGATCTGAGACTGGCATATTCGTCTATTGCTTTGGCTGAAATTTTAAAAGAAGCATCTGATGAGTATACATTCATCCAGCATTTATTAAAACTCAAATAGTCAACTTATCTGTCTTTTTCTAGTATTATACTACTTAAAGGCAGAACAATATCTGGATGTACAAGCTTCAAGTCTACTTTTAAGATAATAAGTCGTGCAGGCTATATAGGCTTTTCTTGCCTTGAGAGTTGAGACAAGTTGATTTGGTAAGCAATTTGCATTAAACAGTTACCCTAGCTAGAGTCTACAGACAGAGAACAGCATGAAGAGAGTAAAAACATCAACAAACTTCTCAATCCTCACCCAGAAGCGTATGAACATAATCAGAATCCTCTGAAACATCAAATAAGGGACCGGCTCCTAGGGCATAAGACAGCGAATCATTAAGCTCGCCCAAGTAATAGAAAACCTGCGATAAAACAACCACGATCATCAAGAAACCCATATCTTGTAAAACAAACATATAACGTGATTAGAAAAAGGCTACGTCCCAAAATTCTACCACTATCCACCAGCTCTTAAGGAGAAAAATAACCATAATGTATTCAGAGCAACAATTAAACATTCCTCCACTAACATATAGCAAATATTATCCGCAACTAGACAAAACTTAAGTTTAACAATCGTGAAATCGCACCTTAGAGACCAGCAAAGCAGCAAGCTGTCTTTGATGCAGATCGAATTCTTCATCTTCATATAAACTCTCACTGTAAAAAAAAAAATTCTCTCGAGTCAAGCTGTCAAGTAGTGCAAATCATTAAAGAGAGATTATCATAAAACCCTAAGCATTGCGCCAGCACAGCCTCTACAACTGGAATCTATACCACTAGAATGTACGATGATAAACCAAAACGAATCCAAGCCTTTACATTACATGAGTAAAAGAACATAATCATGTCCAGGAAGAAGTTAGATACAATTACTCATTCATAATCTATAAAGATCACTACAGAACTTGCTAAAGCTAGTCATGTAAAATAAAAAACTTTACTTTTCTTATCCTACCCATTGAATCTGCATCGCCACAAACTATCAATCCCTCACTCAAAATTTTGAACTTTAATACCCAAATCGAGAAGACCTACACACAACCACAGCTCAAACAATCCAAATCCCACAATCTTCTCTAGAATATCCCGAATAAAAAAACAGATCAAGTGAGAGAACAAAACCCTAAATCTCAAACCGGAAAAAAAGGGTTTAAAAGAGAATTACATGATGGGGACACTAGTGGAGATCTCAGGCCAGAATTGGTCAACCAAATTGTTGAGGTTAGAGAGCGCATGAAGCTTCAAAACAGGATGAGGCTCGTTGAGCATTGCTAGTAATCCTCCAGCGGAACTAACCATGGGTGTCGCCATTGATGGAGAACACTAAATCGAAATCGAAATAAACCCTAAGAGAAAGCTAATCAGATGACGAAAGATTCGAACTTTCGATGAGACTCGTCTTGAATCTCTCTACTGGATTTGAAGAAGAGTGTTTTCCTTATTTATTTTAGTTTATAGGACGAAAGTAAAAATAAAAGGAGATTTGGGAGAAGATAGTAAGTCAGGGACTTGGATGCAAACTACGAATATTTAGAGACTTACCCAACAAGTCAGGATATTAAAAACTGCCCCGAATGTATAGCTTTATTATGATTTTAGTCTCAAGTTTTGTGTTATTGAGTTATGGATCCAATATATTTTGAAGATTTACAAAAACTCCTTATTGCTTTTACAAAATTGGTTGGTCATACAATTTTAAGTTTTAGGAGCTTTTAGGATACCCTAATTGCTAAATTATCATCATATCATATCAATAAAATGTGTTGCAATTCAGAACATAATACAAAGCTTTATAGAGATATGCAAGGCATCATAGAGAAATTAATAAACTTACAGTCGGTTAATCAAATTTTATAAACAAAATTATCATAAATCGATTCAGCTCATTACACGAAATGGTAAGCGTAAACTATGATGATGGTGTGGTCGACCATTAGCTCGATTATGTAACAAAGTCATCTAGTTATTTAGCTTATAAATCATTTCAAGATGTAATTCAAAAACATATGCATTCAATTTTTTTTTTAGTTATCTGTTTATCGTATCAGAAGTTCAATGAAAATAGTGTATGAACAAACAAACACGATTTTAGTTATTTATATTTATTGTTCATTTTAAAATTATATATATATTAGTTTTTTTTAATGTGTAAATTGTATTTAATATTTTCAAAGCAACAATTTTTAGTATTGAAAAAGATTTGGTGGTCCTAAAAGTATAACTTTTTCTTTTAATAACATTATTTGGTACTAAAAAACATAAAGAAAATGATGGTTCTAATCTTTTGGTTAACCTGCTTGTTTTTCTCTAGAGAACATGGCTAATGTATTTTTTTCATTGTCGATGGTTCAAATTTGAAACTTCTCAGACCTCTTTTCGTTTACAAGGTCAGAAATTCACCGGTCAATCTATTGATTTTGAATAATATGTACATTTTATATAAGCTTTAGAAAGAAAAAGATTTGTGTCCCTAATAAATAAGGTCAGTTGGTATGAAGCAGCGGCAATTTATTTTTCTTATGTAGTTGTATCTACTAATATAAAACTACATAAATATTACTTATGAGAAAAGAATTCATATGTACCATAATAAAATTTATTGCACATCATTCACCTACCGATCTTGAATGAAAAAGGCAGAATTAGAGCGCACAACCGCAACATTTGCACTGCCTACCTACCTACCCCATCCACTCAACCGGAAATAACAACTACTACCAAACCACTTAACCCATCGGTTCAACATTGGCACATATGTTTTCAAAATCGTACAGATGAATACCATAAGGCCAAAACAGTAGAGCAGCAATTAGGTACAGACTATGTGAGAACAAACTCAAAATCAATTTTCATTAAACCGGTTTTCAAAGCTTCCAAAACTCACCAACCGATTACTTTGAGAACGAACCAAATTAAACCGGAATTTAACTGATTCGTCAAATGGTCTTTAACTCAACAACTCTCTCTCACACTCTTGTATAAAGTTTTGAGCTTTAAGTCTCAGAGTCAGGTTTTGGTGGGTTAATTCTGGTAGACAAGAATCAAACAAACAATGGGAGACGAAGCAAAGATCTTCACTCTTTCAGAAGTTTCAGAGCATAATCAAGCTCATGACTGTTGGATTGTCATCAATGGAAAGGTTTCATTCTTCTTTCTCCTTATTCTCACCTCTGAAATTAGAGATCTCGTGCTTCAAAGTTTCCCCTTTTGGTGTTTGCATGAGATTAAGCTTTTGAAGTCTCAGATTTCTAAGTCTAAAATTATCAGATCAAATCTTTAGATGGGTAGAGAGAGTAGAAAATGGTGTAGTTATTAAGCTTATGCTGAAGATTTAGCTCTTTTGATCTATTTATCAGCTGAAAATTTTCTAATTTTGATTGAAGATGGAGAAATGTAGAAATAGTTCTTATTGTCTTTAGAGTTTGTTTGATCGACATCAACCTTTCTTGGGATGGACTACTGACACTTGTCGATTAGTTGTTTGCCCTGAAGATCGATCGTTTTTGTATTGTGATTATTAACTTGTGAAGGAATCTGTAGATACATCCTTGAGCCTCCCTTCATAGTGAACTTGATTTTTGTTTTCTTCATTGATTGGTTTGTGAAATCAGTAGATTATCACAAGAAAGTAGGAAACATTAAATGTTTTGGTCTGTTGTTCCATCAGTAGTTTATGTTTCTTATTAATATTGTCACTTAAGTTCATTTTTTTTGGGAGTTTACCTCTGTGCAACAAGTTTGCTATGTACACAGAACAATCCTTTTTATCAAGTTCAGAAGATCCCAAATGTATCTCTGGACTTGGTTGTTGGTACAGTAATTTGTTTCAAGTATTCATCTTTCTATTCCTATTGTTTGATTTTTAGAGTTATATGCACCATATCTTGTTTAGTCCAAAGAAAGCGATAACCTAAGAACTTTTCTTTTTGTTGCTCCATTGTTTCTTACATTTTAATCATAAGCCTCAGAAGTGGATCTTCCCATGTTTTAAACTTCTTGATTTGACAAGAAATCTTCAAAGTTCAGAAGTTCTGTAATTGGGTTTCATTTGCCTCTCCTAACTTCACACATTTGCAAAAAAATGCAGGTGTACAATGTGACCAAGTTTCTTGAAGACCATCCAGGTGGGGACGATGTTCTCTTGTCTTCAACAGGTCTGTATAAACACAACTATCACCATGCTCCCGGCTTAGTGGAGATCAATCCATCGGTTTTTGATTCTTATTCTCTTTTCAGGTAAGGATGCAACGGATGATTTTGAGGACGTGGGTCACAGCGAGAGTGCAAGAGAAATGATGGAGCAGTACTACGTAGGAGAGATTGATCCAACAACAATACCAAAGAAAGTCAAATACACACCTCCTAAACAGCCTCACTACAATCAAGACAAGACCTCTGAATTCATAATCAAGCTCCTCCAGTTCCTCGTACCCCTTGCCATTCTTGGTTTAGCAGTCGGAATCCGTATCTACACCAAATCAGGGTAGGCTTCTTTTTTTTCTGAGCATTACTTCCTTATATCTTATATATAGAGAGAAAGATTCAAGTCTTTTGAAAAGACAAATCTGAAAGTCTCTCCCTTTGTTATTGTCTCTTCCCATATTTTGCTGTTTGAATGTATTTTGGATAATTTCTTATCTATTGTGGTGTAACTGCATATAAACAACAGTCTTGTTGGTGTTTTTGCCTTATGCAACTAATGAACATCTCATCTATATTTCAGATTCTGAAACCGAAGTTATGACTAATAAGTGATCTGTTTTGAAAGTCTGGTTTAGTATTGTTTGAGATCTGTAGAAGAAAAGTAACCAAGGAACTATCAAAACAAGGCCATGATCTTACTAATTGAATGCTTAAGAGAACACTTAATTAACTTTGAGAAAAGGAGAAACAAAAACAACAGATTACGAATTCCAAAGAGAAAGAGACGTTTGTTTTGGCAGTTACTTGATAGAGTGTGTGGCAGTTAGTGACTTGAGCTCACAAAAACATATCCACACGAAGAATCCAAAAACTCTTCTGCAACTGTAGGACCCTCTTTTTGTACCTCTTTACCGCTTTGGCCGCAAGAAGTCGCAACCGCAGACACAAAGTTCGATACTTGTAACTTCGAGAGCAATAAATTTCATTTAAGTAAAGATTGGAATGGATTCTGTGGCAAGTTGACAACTATGGACTGTTTCATTCAAAACGTTGTCGTGTGTAGACTCAAATCAATACAATCAGAAAACGAATCTTATGACAAGCAAAGACGCGACGAAGTTTCGATGATTGATCAAAAGACGATCACCATAATGATGATGATGATGATGATATGTAGTGAGTGGGTACGAATTACATATTTAAGATAATATAGTGGGCACAAATCTCACAGAGTGGAAAGTACAATGGACTCACACAAGAGCAAGAGAAAGAGAAAGAGAATCTTTTTCTAACACTTTTGATTTTAGTGAGAAGACAGAGACAAAACAAAGACCACTATGAGACACTATCCATATCCATAACGAACAGCTTCTCTGTCTCTCTATTATCAGTATACAATTGTGTATATATAGACATGTATTACCTACCTGTCATTGTGATGTTATATGTCTGAAGAACACAACACATGGACCATAATGATGATGATGATAAGAACAAGAACTTAAGATGAAGAGAACAAAAAAGAGAAGGATAAGTCTTTATTGAAAAGAGTTTGAGATCAGTACATGTATACACATAAAAGGATAGATTTTTTAAAATGGTTACAGGACAAAGAGTTTTAAGAGAATGCAGAGTCCCCCTGTACCGGAATTCATAAAAGAAAACACTGACCCTTAAACCGAAAGAACTCTAAACCCTAAACGCTAAACCCTAAACAGACTTTGGGTTACTTCTAAAAACCTTCTCTTATGGCTTTAGTACTACTACTAAGGTGATCTGTATAGGCTTAAAAAGGATTGGTATCAAGTTCTGTTACACAAACCCTTTTCAGCCACTTATGTTACAGACACCAATTTAAAAACACTACATGGGTTTTTTCTCCTAAGCTCTTTACATGTTGAAAAAGTTAAGAAAACGGATGATGGTAATAAGATCAAACCGATAATTAGCAGGAAAATGTTAATATATTCTGTATTAACTATTAACCCCCCATTTTTTTGTTGTTTCTAATCATCTACCTTCGTCCATTCAAACCGTCCTGGTAGTGGTTGTTCGTTCACAGGATCAAAGTTGTACCTGAAGAAAGAGTTGACAGAAACCATTAGAGACACAAGACCAAAAGAGAAGAACAGAACAAACTGGAAACTCATAACCAAAAGAACAGAACAGATGAAACGAGGAAACACATACTTCTCAATGAATTGCTTCTGTTGTTCTTCTTCAGCACCCGAGAAAAACTCGTCCATTTCAGGTGTAGTTGGTCGGCGACGATGGCTGCGTGACAAACTGTCTTCTCTCTGGTTGCTTTCACTTACACAAATGTTAAGCTTTGTAGACGATCCCGGGGTTGTCATGATTTCAGGCCTTCTTATCAAACTGCATGGTGTGGATTCCCTTGTGGTCCTGTTGAAGCTGAGAGTAAGTAATATGTTACTTTCATACAATGCTCTCAAGGAAAAAGCACATAACCGTGTTTCCTTAATTAGCAGCAAAAGCAAGCAAACTTTATTGCATATAGATAACTAAAACTAAGCAAGTCATGTTTAACTGAAAAAAGGACAAGGAGAAACTCCTTGTTGATTTGTGGTTCAAAGTTCACAAAGCATAAAACCAAAGAAGAAACTTCCAATGAAGATTACTTCAGCAATGCTTGAAAAGTTAATGACTCATACAATGTTCAACAAGATCACGACTTTAGACTGAAATCATAACATCAAAAAACAACCAAACAGCAAGAAAAATTAAAAGACAGAGAAACTAGAACTTAAGATGTTACAGAGACACATCATATACTTTGCAGAATCCCAAAAACGAACCAAACTTTAAAGAGTTACTTACAGAGACATTTCAAACACAAATCCAACATTCTTTACATGAAAGCAGATAAAAAGTCTGAAGAAAAAACAATAGTCACTATCACCTTCTTCAAAGTAATTGAAGAAAAAATAAAAACTTTCTCAAGAAAAAAGAAACACATTTTTGATTAATTATATATATTTTCTTTCCCGGAAACAGAGAGAAGAGTCTGGTGTTGTCAGATAAAGAAAAGATGGCATCATATCATACACATGGTAAAAATATCATTAAATTTCAAAATCGAAAACGCCAGTTTCAATTTTAACCAAATACAAGACAAAAAATTGATCCTTTTTTCAAATTAACAACGGAAATTTTCAAATCCAATACCAAAGTTTTCTCAAGAAACAGAACAAATTCACACAGATTCATAAAAATAAGAAATCCCCCAAAAAATTAGGTTGAAATTGATGAAGAAAGATGATACCTTTGAGTGTGTTCTTCTTCAAGGTCGAAGAAATTTTGGCCAAAGGTTGGATCTTTATTGATTTCAGAAATCAAATCCTTGTCTTTACCAAAGACAACACTTTCAGAAACAGAATCAGACCTAGACCCATCACCACGAATCGAATCCAAATTACTCCTAGGGTTAGGGTTTCTTCCGCATGTCTCATTCCTCCGTTGCTGTTTCCTCCGTTTAGTAGAACGAATCACAACAATTGGTGGTTTCTTCTGAAGCCGACGACTCCGTAGCTGAAGATACGAACCACAATCGTTCATCTGCTGCTGCTTCTTCTTCATCTTCTGCTTTGACGGTGGATTAGGAGAAGCAGAAGTCGGTGGTAACGAAGAAGGAGAAGAGGGTTTTTGAAGAAGACAGCGTTGTTGTTGTTGTTGAAGAGCTAGAGATTTAGCTCGAGTTAAAACACCAAGTGAAGAAGAGGAAGAAGGTGAAACAACATCCATTAAAGCAATAGAGGATTCACCTCCACCTCCGCCTCCACCTCCACCACCAGCTCCAGCTCCAGCTCCGTCGATTTTGCTCTTTCTTATGTATTTCCCCATTTTCCGTTAGCTTTTCATCAGAGAGAAAGAAAGAGAGATTGGGAGGTGTGAGAAAAATCGGAGTTAGGGTTGTGAAGATTAGTGCTCTTTGTGGGGTCTCTCTCTCTCTCTCTCTCTCTCTCTCTCTCTCTCTCTTTTTTTGTGTGTGTTATTTTTTTTTTCAGGTGGCTGCTTCTTCACTACTGTGAGTAATGTACTTTGCTATTTTTTCACTTTAGTTTTTAAAAAAAAAAAATATTTTAGAACTTGAGTGTAATAATTTCGATATTTATAAATAGAAATGATGACATATATTTTTATTTATAAATTTATTATTTTTTTCCACATTTATAAATTATATTTAAAATAAAAAAATTTGAGTTAGTTGGGTTCAAATATGTGTCACAGCGTTAGAAAAGATTGAACGGTTACACAACCTGAATTAATTCAAGGATCGTATTTTGCTCTACTTTTGTGTATTTTACTTACCTTAGGATAAAAAGTTTTAAATCTAGTTGAGGTAGAGATTGGACGAATTTGGAATGTCAACTTCTACTTCTCTACTAGGCTTATGATGTTTGACAATTTTATTTTTATTGTTTTCTGCGAATTGCTTGGATAATGTAGCATAAGATATTTAGCCTTTGTAATATTGAGAATATACTGATGAATCTAATGACTAGATTATATAAATTACAAGAGTTAGATGATTATGAAAGTTTAAGCAGTTTTGAGAATTGGGAAGGAGTAGGAGTATTTTATATCTTATAGTATTGTATAAAGGTTTGAGTAGGTATATATTATCGATTGAGAAACTAAAGATAACTTAAATTAATGATTCATTCAACCACTCAACTGTTACAAAAAATAAGTTCATGTTTAAGAAAAAAGTACATTTATTTTAGACCAAAAAAAAAAAAGTACATTTATTTTAGTTTTTCCAAGTTAGACGTGTTTGTAAATTGTAAACAAACACAAACGTAACCGTGCTTTTTACTTCTCCTTATGTTTCACATTTCCGTTTTCTATATATAATATCGAGTTTTTCTTTTTTTTTGAGTTGAAAGTTAAATTTATTCAAACCCAAAAAAACTATTTTTACAATAAATGTTACAGTGATGCTGAAACAAATAATTTTGAAAGAGAGGCAGAGTCATTCAAGAAAGATGCGGTTATATTAGAAGTTCAATAAGTAACCCAGAACAAAGACAATTTAAGCCTAAGCAGATAATAAACTCATCCTTAATCCTAAGTTTTAACGTACGAGTACTTTCAATGTGCATGCTTAGAGTTTTGTATTCATCTTAAACCAACTTAATGTATGCAGTGTCATTATAAGATATTCGTAAAGAGACCTTAAAAACAAGCGTTTGGCTGATTATAAGAAATTATTATTCAACAATGTAGTTGGTCTAGAGAAATTACTTACATCTCTCTTTCACTCTAAACACTAGAGATCAAAACAACGAAGTAAAGAAGTAGGATCATTAGACAAAGATTGGAAATATCACAAGTCTCTTTGCTTTTGACATAAACAAACCCAATTTAAAAAAAAAACCAACTTATTAATGTAACATTAAAAAAAAAAAAAAAAT